>Ga0224568_1000002_pt1 | contig 273688 bp, 232 predicted proteins | sample CLU5metagenome_FD_182727 | JGI IMG/M metagenome (GOLD analysis project Ga0224568, IMG submission 182727) | Spruce litter microbial communities from Bohemian Forest, Czech Republic - CLU5 | ecosystem: Environmental > Terrestrial > Plant litter > Unclassified | place: Czech Republic: South... | reverse complement strand
GCCATCGGCGATCCCGGCCAGCGTTTTGGTGAGGACAAACTGCGCATGCTGCGTGCCGTACGGTTTGCGGCGCGCTTCGAGTACGAAATCGAAGCCGAGACGCTCTCCGCAATCCAACGCCACGCCGGTGAAATTGATTTGGTTTCACGCGAGCGCATACGCGATGAACTTACAAAAATGCTCACCGAAGGCCATGCCCGGCGTGCGTTTCTTTTGCTCGATCAAACCGGCCTGCTAGGAGAAGTGCTGCCCGAGATCACCGCGATGAAAGGGGTTCAGCAACCGCCTGTATTCCATCCCGAAGGCGATGTATTCGTACATACGCTGCTGCTGCTGGAAAATCTTCCGCATCCCTGCCCCCCTGTGTTGGCTTGGGGCGCGCTGTTGCACGATGTCGGCAAGCCAGCAACATTCCGCATTGCGCCCGATCGCATCCGCTTCGACAATCACGTGGAGGTCGGCGTGAAGATCGCGGAGGGAATCTGCCAGCGTCTGCGCTTTTCAAAAAACGATATGGCTCAGGTTCTTGCTCTCATTGACAATCACATGCGCTTCGGCCAGGTCGGCCGCATGAAAGAATCGACACTCAAGAGATTTATGCGTTTGCCGGGCTTCGATGAGCATCTCACGTTGCACCGGGCCGACAGTTTGGCCAGCCACGGCAACCTGAGCACGTATGAGTTTCTTCAGGACAAACTCAAAGAGACTCCGCCCGAAAATATTCGTCCTGTGGTTTTAATCGGCGGCGATGACTTGATTCATGCTGGATATCCCCCCGGTCCAAGGTTCCGTGAGATATTGTCGGCCGTGGAAGATGCTCAACTGGAAGGCCAATTAATTTCGCGCGAGGCCGCGCTGGAATACGTAAGACGCGAATTTCCGCTCTGATACTCGAAGCGTCTTGCGGTCCGCGTACAGGCGCGGATGAAATGCTAGAATCAAAATTCTCCGCTGGCCTTAACCTCGTGCGGAAAATGACTGAAAGAGGTTGCATTTGGAGCAAGCCGGCACAAGTTTAGAAAAAATTGTAGTGGCCTCATTGCGGCGCGTGCCGCCAGGCGATGCACCTTTGCTTGCTTGGCCACTGGTTTGTGGATCGGTCGTGGCCGAGCGCACGCGGGCCGTGGAATTTGCCAATGCCACTTTGCGCGTCGAAGTTCCGGACGCCGGATGGAAGCGCGAGATGCAGAATCTGGCTCCTCGCTATGTTGCGGCAATGAATCGTTATGCCGGCCAAAAAGTGGAGAGAATCGATTTCGTAATTGCGCAGACAAAATAAGAGCAAGTTATACACATGAAAGTCACTGACAAAGATGTAATCTACGTTGCCGATCTGGCCAACCTGGAACTTTCTGCGGAGGAGCGTGCCGGCATGGTGCGCGATTTGAATTCAATTCTCGATTACGTGGAGCGGCTCAACGAATTGGACACATCCAATGTCGAACCGATGGCGCAGGTATCTGATCGCTACGGCGTTGATGAATCGAAGCAGGGAAGCGATAGATTTGCTTATGCCAACCGCGAAGACGTTGTCGAGGGATTGCGCAAGTCGTTGTCACAAGAAGTCGCGTTGCAGAATGCGCCGGACGCCGATGGGACGTTCTTTCGCGTGCCTAAGGTGATTGAAAGATAAGACAAGCCGGCTTTTCACCTCAACCATAAGCCAGTTTTTAGCTGTTCTGAATTTTTCCGCTCGACCAAGACTTGAGATGGACTTAAGCCAACTCACCATCGATTCCGCGCGCACGGCCATTCAAGAGCGCAAAACCAGCGCTTTCGCGCTGGCGGAGTCATATTACGCTCACATCCAAAAACAAGACGCTCAGATCGGCGCCTATCTAACTTTGTGCAAGGAACGTGCGCTCGAGCAAGCCGACCGTATCGACCGCATGGCCGCCGAAGGCCAGCCGCTCCCGCCGCTCGCTGGCGTCCCTGTCGGGATCAAAGATGTGATGTCGACGCGTGGCGTGCGCACCACAGCGGGGTCGAAAAGTCTCGAGCATTACATTCCGCCCTACGACTGTACCGCCGTCGCGCGCATGGAAGCTGCCGGCGCGGTTGTGTTGGGAAAGCTGAACTGCGACGAGTTCGCCATGGGCTCCTCGAACGAAAATTCGGCATTTCATCCCGTCCACAATCCTCGGGATTTAAGCCGCGTTCCCGGAGGCTCGTCGGGCGGTTCGGCCGCTGCCGTTGCCGCAGATATGGCAGTAGTCGCACTCGGTTCGGATACTGGCGGATCGATTCGTCAGCCCGCGTCTTTTTGCGGCGTAGTGGGATTAATGCCGACCTACGGCCGTGTCTCCCGCTACGGCTTGATCGCATTCGCCTCGTCGCTCGACCACATTGGTCCTGTGTCGAAATCCGTAAAAGATTCCGCGATCGTGCTTCAAACAATCGCCGGCCGCGACCCCATGGATTCCACTTCTGCCGATCTGCCAGTTCCGAATTACGTTGCCGAGCTTGAAAAGCCCGTGCGTGGGCTGAAACTCGGCGTGGCCAGGGAATATTTCGGCGAAGGACTCGATGGCGAAGTCCGCCATGCAGTTGAATCGGCAATCGACAAATTGAAAAGCCTCGGTTGCGAAATCGTACCAGTCTCGCTGCCGCATACATCGTACGCAATCCCGACTTATTATCTGATTGCAACCGCGGAAGCTTCTTCCAACCTCGCACGCTACGATGGCGTGCGCTACAGCTACCGTGCGCCGGGCGTGAAGTCGCTTTCGGAGATGTATCGGTGCAGCCGCGATGAAAGTTTTGGTGCAGAGGTGAAGCGCCGCATCATGCTCGGCACCTATGCGTTGAGCGCTGGTTATTATGATGCGTATTATCTGAAGGCGCAAAAAGTAAGAACGTTGCTGACTCGCGACTTCCAAGAAGCTTTCTGCAAAGTGGATGCCATCGTGACGCCGACCAGCCCCACTGCTGCATTTCGGCTAGGCGAGAAGTCGAAAGATCCGCTGGCCATGTATCTCGCGGATATCTACACGGTCACAGCGGACCTTGCCGGGATTCCCGGCATTTCCATTCCCTGCGGCGAGACAAAAGAGAACCTGCCGATCGGATTACAGATTCTCGGGAAGCATTTTGATGAAGGCACGATTCTGCGGATCGCGCACGCCTACGAGACGGCCAACTAGATTGGCTTGTAGTAACTTTCGCCCGCGCAAGCCCGGCAAAGGGTCTTATCATCTGCGCGTACTTCTCTGCGGAAATTAATTCCTTCTCCGCACGACTCGCACACAACGCGTTCGCTTTTATATCCGGGAAATTCTTCCGGAGGCAACTCGACTTTTACCCATTGCGTAGTAAACAGGTCATCCTCTGAGATTTCGCGGTAAGCCAGCATCTGCTGCTGGTTCTTGTCTGCGATTTCGGGATGCATCTGCCGGGCGAGCGCCTTCGAAGATTCTTTCGCCGCGATGCGTATAGCTTTGCCGGCACTCACGTCCACAAACGTAGCTGCCACCTTCCCCCAGTCGCGGAACTTCAGAGCACGTTTGCCGAGTCGGCAGCCAGTGACCACGGCAACGGCATCGGTAGCGCAACGGTCGATCTCGACGAAGGTAACCAGCCGCTTGCGGTCTTTGCCGGCGGGATCGTCAATGCCCAACTTGACCAGCCCCATCATTGCCAATCGAACGCCAAGAATTTGCCCCGCACACAAGTGCCCATGTGCAAACTCGGCATCGCGCAGGTATTCGTCGAAGGATTTCATGGAAGCTTGCCGCTTCAGCGCTGACCAGCTCAGATTAACACCAGGAGAACTATTTTCTGCGCCAGCGTACGCCGTCTTTCGTATTCTCGACCAAAACTCCAGCTGCGGTAAGCTCTGCGCGCAAAGCGTCGGAAGCTTTGAAGTTGCGGCCTCGCCGCGCGGCTTCCATCTCGGAGACTTTGCTTTCGATATCCGCGTCAGAGAGTTTTCCAGATTGCACCGCTTCCTGCAGTTCCGCACTGATGTCCTTTTCTCGTCCTTCGCTCCGCGCCCAATCAAAAACCTGCTTCATCTTAGGCCCATCGTCGTCTTCCACCACGGCAAACACTTCGTCGAACTTCTTCAGCGCAGCCAGCAGTGGTTGCGCATCATCTTTCTTAAGCCGTCCTGCATCCAGCGCCGAATTGACCTTTCGCACCATCTCAAAAATCGCACCCTGTGCCTGCGCGGCGTTTAGGTCGTCTTCTAGCGCAGCTTTCATGCGGTCTGCTGTTTCGGCGGCCAGTGTCTGCATATCCACGTTGGCGCCTGCTTCAAAATTTCCCGTGGTCAATCGTTGGCGGAAATTTCGTAAGCGATCCACCGAGATGGCCGCCTGCTTCAGCCCGTCGAAGGTAAAGTTCAGCTGGTTGCGATAAGGCACCGACGAAAGCAAATATCGAATCGAAGACGGCTTGTGTCCTTTCAATACGAGATCGCGAAGCGTATAGAAGTTCCCCAAACTCTTCGACATCTTCTCGCCCTCGACGAGCAGAAAACGCACGTGAAACCAGAAGCGCGCGAACGTCTTGCCGGTAAGCGATTCCGATTGCGCGATCTCATTTTCATGATGCGGAAAAACGAGATCTTCTCCCCCCGCATGCAAATCAAAACTCTCGCCTAATTCGTCCATCGACATAACCGAGCACTCCAGGTGCCAGCCGGGACGCCCCGGGCCAATTGAGGTTTCCCAGAAAGCCTCGCCCGGTTTTGGAGCCTTCCACAGCGCAAAGTCACGCGCGCTGTCTTTGTCATATTCGTCTACATCTACGCGAGCGCCATCGCGCATCCCTCCGAAATCCTTCTTCGAAAGCTTGCCGTACTGTGGAAAGCTCGCGATGCGGAAATAATAAGAACCATCTTCAGTTCGATATGCGATGTCTTTTTCCACCAGCCGGGCAACAAACTCCGCCATATGTGTAATGTGCTCCGTAGCGCGTACCAGTCTCGGCTGCTCAATGTTAATCATGGCTGAATCTTCGAGAAAGGCTTTCTCATACTTCGCCGTGTACTGCTGCACACTGACTCCATCGCGCGCAGCGTTGCGGATAATCTTGTCGTCCACGTCCGTAATATTCATCACATAACGCACGGCATAGCCCAACTGGCGCAGGAAGCGCTGCAGCATGTCGACCGCAACGAAGCTGCGAAAATTGCCGATATGGCCGTAGTCGTAAACCGTGGGACCACAGGTGTACATGCGGACTTCGTTGCCGCGCATGGGCTGGAACTCTTCAATCTGCGACGACATCGTGTTGTAAAGGCGAAGGGCCATAGTGTAATTCAACTTGCGGCACGAACTTTCAATTCTAGGGGGACGCGAGAAAAGGGGTCAACTGGCCTTCACGCCAGCGGAAGGATGCGCGGGCAGTGCATGAAGATTAGCCCTAAGCCGGTGCTGTACCAGAAAAACATAATGCAGTGCTGAAATAATCGTGAAGGCGAAAGTCGCGCGCAAAAATAGGGTACGTGTAATCCATATCCAGCGTACGGGCCGCACCGCAAACAGAATGGCAAAAAACACAGCGGCAATTTGTGAAAAAGTGTTCGCTTTCCCAAAAATGCTGGGCCGAAAATTGCGGAGTCCGGCAATGGCGAACAACACGGCGCTTGCCGCGAGGATGGAAATATCGCGGCTGAAAACCAGTACGGTAAATTTCCACGGTATCTTTCGCAAAATCGAAAGCACCAGAAACATGGTGCTCAATAAAAATTTGTCTGCAATGGGATCGAGATACTGTCCGAGCAGTGTCTGCTGGTGTAGTTTGCGGGCTAGCAATCCGTCCACCCCATCGCTGAATCCCGCAATTACGAAGAGAAGTAAAGCGTGAAAGTAGCGGCCCTCTACCAGTTCGATCACGATGAAGGGAACGAAAACCATGCGCAGCATCGTGATCTGGTTCGGCGCCGTCAGGATTTGCGAAAGCTTCATGCCCGTTCCTTCTTCGAGCGTGCGTAAGCAGCATGATCACTTGCGTCGGTTATCGATAGGCTCAATGTTGTCGCCGGATCGCGTCCCGTCTTAGCCGAAAACCGCTGCGAAAGCGACGGTAGTGCGCCATCCGGCAAGTCAAGCTCGATGCGCTCAATTCTGTGCATCGGGAAGAAAACGACCGCCGGGGTGAACGATTCGCCGTCTTTCACCATCACAACCAAATCTTCAAACGACGCCAGTTCGATTCCGCTGATGCTGAGCCCTTCCCCCGCCAACGACAAAATCATCCCCCAAAATTTATCTCGAGGATTGCCCAGGGTCACCACAACCATGGATCCCGCCAGCAGAGGATTGCGAGCCTTCGATCCCCCGGCCCCATTGTTGTTTTTCCCCTGAGATTTGGACATGGAATGATTGTCGCTGCCCCCGACTCAAATTTGCAAATGCATTTACCTGCACAGAACTCCGCCAGCGCGATCACGCCGTAGAAGTGGCCTTAACCAGTGGCTTCAGAATTCGCTGCAAGAGCGTGGCCGGATCCACGCCGCCGGATCCAATTCCACGCCCGCGTAATATCCGCCGGATCAACAAAAAGAATGTATGCCGATAAGACTTCCCATTGAAACAGCTGAATATTAAGCGAATATTCCAGCCAGAGATGAAACATTAATCCAATCGCGAGCAGCGCATAACGAAGGTCTTTCACCCAAATCAAAACGCCCATCGAGAATTCAAAAATGAGGGCAAACCATGTGCCCAGCCTGAGTAACCACGGATGGAAGAACCACCCCGGCACCGGAAATCGCCGCAGTTCATCGAGATGATACACATAAAACAGAGCCGTTCCATGCAGCCATGCCGCTCCCTTTACCTTCCAGCAAAATGCGGAGAAGTAAAGTAGCGCCAGTTGAATCTGAATCATCCGCTGCGCCCACGGACTCCTCGGTTGGACAAGCGCACCTTCCTTCCCCCGCCAAATTCGAATCAGCCTGTCAAAAGAAAGAGCTGCCCCCGCCGGAGCGCAGATCAAAAAGAATCCGGCCACGCGCAAAAAAGTATCTCCGCCGTGCGTGATGTAAAGGTTTCTTTGCTGAATAGAAGCGAGGCACACAAATACAATCAAACTATTCAGGCGAGTCAGAAATCCTATCGTGAGAAGAATCGCCGAACCAAGAAATACCCAGAACAACGAGTTGATCCACCCATCCGTCTGCGGAAGGACGGTGAAGAGATCAATTCTTCTGCCCGTCTCCAGCGACTGCACGGTTTGTAAACTCACCCACGCATGGTTTCCATACCAGGCCAGCCAATCGGGCCGCAGCAACAAGAGATTCACGATCACTAATACACCATAAGCAATGCGAAACAGCGCCAGCGGTGTTGGAGACTGCTCTGCAAAAAAGAAAGCATTCCACGCCTCCCGCAACGATCGCACTGTCATTGCAAATCTCCGGGTCTCACGCCATAGCCGAACAGTACGTGCTGCTCCCACGGTTCCGGACGATACGATCCATCCACGCGCGGTACGATCAGCGACCACTTTTGGATCAGGATGACAGTTTTCACCGGCTGCGAAGGTGTGCTGTTCAAGCGCGCGATGCGGCGTGCAACGTCGGGCCACACAGCATCGCTCCCATCGTTTTGCAGGATCTCGGCGAATTTGCGGTAGCGCTCTTTGACGTAACGCTCGCCGGGGCTTAACTGCTCCATTCGCGGGAACGCCCAGGTTTTTTGCGATCCATCTTTATAAACAAGCGTGGCTTCCACATAGCTATTCAGCCCCCACGGCGTTGGCGCGAATGTATCCCAGGACTGAAACAGCCCCGACCACAAAAAGTAAGGACGGACCAGCTCCTTGCACGAAGAAAGCAAAGGCAAATCCAACGGCACGCACCAGCATGCGATAGCCACAATGTGAAAGCCGATAAATAAATTGATCAGAATCCGCTTAGTCCGTTGCAGATAGGGAACTGGCTCCTTTTCAATTTCCGCATCCCGGTTCTGCATCAATCTGCGCTTGAGCCGTGCCATTTGATTACCACAATTAAAACAGAGATCGGCAGCCGAAGCGCTCTCTTGCGGATAAAAGTGGAATCGCAGACCTGAACCGCATGGTAAAATTCCTTTGGTTCCAAGCCCGCCGGCATCCGCACTGCGGAAGCCTCAAAGTCTGTAGGCGCGTAGCTCAGTTGGTTAGAGCGCTACCTTGACACGGTAGAGGTCAGGAGTTCGAGTCTCCTCGTGCCTACCATTATTTCTATTACTTCCGCTGGAGGTACATCCGCCGGAGCTAGATTTGTGTCGTGACTTGTGTCGTAATCTGCGTTTTTGCCGATTAACCATTGCTGCCAACACGTTCCGACTGAGTGAGGAGTGGATGAAATCAGCGGTCACGCCTATGCCTCCTATGCAGATACGCGAGGCTGGTGCGAACGATGCCAGCGCCATTCTGGCGTGTCTGGCCGCCGCGTTCGAGGAGTTTCGGAATCAGTACAGTACCAGAGCATTCGCGGATACCGTGCTCGATTCAGAAACTGTCCAACATCGCCTGCGTGAGATGTGCGTGCTCTTGGCAGTCGCTGAAGGGCGCGTTATGGGAACGATCAGTTGGAGCGCAAATGGAGCGGAGGGACATTTGCGCGGGATGGCCGTTCTCCCGCAGTGGCAAGGGAGGGGAGTGGCGTCGGCATTGCTCAAGGCGGCTGAACAGGAACTACTGGGGCGCGGGTGCAGTTACGTGACACTCGATACGACAGAACCACTCACGCGGGCGATCCAATTCTACGAGAGCCACGGCTATACTCGCTCAGGTCGAACCTTCGATTTCTTCGGCATGCGACTCCATGAATACCGGAAGGCGTTGTTAGGTTTAACCGGATGCGGTTTGCCACAATGACTTTTGGACGAATTTCGCTGTATCAAATCGGCGATCGCCTGTTTGCAGAGAATCCAGCGGCTGTGTTCCCGCTCGATATATGGCTGCCCGATATGCCAGCAATTTGCTGCAGCCGCTGAGATACGGGCCGCCAGTCTGAATCCTCGTACTCCCCTCCGTATACCATGGGGATGGCTCTGCGCCATCCGCCTATGACGACGACTGCTTCTCCGCCTCCAGCCACCACGGATGCTCCCGCGCCGGTTCCGGCAACGGCGGCCTTTCGCATTCTGGCGGCAGTTAGTTTCTGTCACATGCTCAACGACATGGTGCAGTCGCTACTGCCCTCGATCTATCCCATCCTCAAAAGCTCGTTCAGGCTCAACTTCGGACAGGTAGGCCTGCTCACGCTCACCTATCAGGTCGTCGCCAGCCTGCTTCAGCCCTTGATCGGTCTCTATACCGACCGCCGTCCCATGCCTTACGCGCTGGCCTTCGGCATGTGTTTGACGCTGGCAGGAATCGCCACGCTGGCCATTGCGCCGACGTTTGGCCTGCTGCTGGTGGCCGCGGCCATCGTCGGCGCGGGCTCGGCCATCTTTCATCCCGAGTCATCACGCATCGCCCGCATCGCTTCCGGAGGACAGCATGGATTTGCGCAGTCGGTCTTTCAGGTGGGTGGCAACACCGGAAGCGCCGTCGGCCCGCTGCTGGCGGTGTTCATCGTACTGCCGCAGGGTCAGCATGGAGTCGCCTGGTTCTCCATTGCGGCCATCGCAGGAATCTTCATTCTCTATCGCGTCGGCAAGTGGCGGTCGCACCATCTTTCGCGCGCAACGCCAACGCATGTACGGGTCGAACCCCGCCATCCTCTGCCGCGCCGCACCGTCATTGCCGCGCTTTGCATCCTTGCGGCACTCATCTTTTCGAAGTATTTCTATCTTGCAAGCCTTACCAGCTACTACACCTTCTACCTCATCAGCCGCTTCGGCGTGTCGGTGCGCAGCGCGCAGTTGCATCTGTTCGTGTTTCTCGGCGCCGCGGCTGCGGGTACGTTCTTCGGTGGGCCCATTGGCGATCGCATCGGTCCCAAATACGTGATCTGGGGCTCGATTCTCGGCGTGCTTCCTTTTACGCTGTTGTTGCCGCACGCCAATCTCTTCTGGACCGGCATCCTTTCCGCGATCATCGGCTTTGTCATCGCCTCGGCGTTCTCGGCCATCTTGGTCTATGCCCAGGAGCTGATGCCCGGCCGCGTGGGACTGGTCTCCGGTATCTTCTTCGGCCTCGCCTTCGGTGTGGCCGGCATCGGCGCCGCCGTGCTGGGCCGCATCGCCGACATGAGCAGCATCTTCTTCGTCTATCGCATATGCGCCTGGCTTCCGGCCATCGGCCTGCTCACCGGCCTATTGCCCAACCTGGACCGGCAACGGTCATGAGCGCGGGCGAAAGTTATATCAGCGTTGAAGCCGACTCTGCCAGCGTGCCGTCTGTTTCGAATACCTTGCCCACCACGGCCTGCTCATGGCTGATACCAAGCTGCCCAGTATGACGGCAATGGTCGCCGGAGAAGGTCACATCGTTCGAGGAGGGAATTGCGCATGAATCAAGCTTCAACTTGCTTTGATTTTGGATGCTTTCCTTCACACTCGTTTTCGCTGTCCTTCCCCGTTCAAAGAGCGCTTACGCTTTACGCCGCCCCAAACAAAACAGGCCACCAGCATTGACTGGTGGCCCGAAATGCATTTACACCATGGTCTAGAAGGTCAGGCGCATACCAAACTCCAGCACCCGAGGTGAGCCCAGACCAAACACACCAGTTCCGAGACCGGTGCGGTAGACTAGGCTCTCCGGACCGGTCTCACCAGGCTGAGGAGTCGTGTGAACGCTGTTGACCGAGCTGCCAGCGCCCCCAGTATCCACCCAGGCATTCATGGCAGATGGGGGAATGTTGTAGTTGGAGAAGTTAAACAGGTTGTAGATTCCAAGGCTCGGCTCAACCGTGACGCGCTCGGCCAAACGGTGGCTCCAGCTCAACTTGAAATCCATGGCTCTTACCCATGGAATGGCCAACTGATCGGGAGGAGCCTGACTGATTATCGGCGGAGTCGCTCCGATGGCGGCTAGCTGAGATGCTGTGAACAAGCCATTGCTTACCAGCACCTGGCCTGCCGGAGTCGGATGTCCCGCCACAGTTAAGTTGTAGTTGTTGATCGCGTTGTTCAACCCGTTAAGGCCGAACTGGCGATTAAGGGAGCCATTCGTCGTTCCAGGGATTGGATCGCTTGGCACTCCGCTTCCAGTGAAATCGGTCTGGAAGATTTGACCGCCGGAACCCGTAGAGCCAATAACTACCGGGCTGGAGAGCGGGCTGTAGAAGTGTCCAATGAGTCCCAGACGGAAGCCATAGGGCACATCAAACGATCCGCCGAACGAAAGCTGATGGGTGCGGTCAAGCAGCGATGGCCCCATATATTTTAGCGCGTTCGTGTTGTCAGCCGCGCTCAGAACAAAGTCCTGATCGCTATTGCCCACTGGAGCGGCTGCAGGCACATTGCCCTGGAACCCCATGGGATTCACAAACCTCGAGAGCGAGTAGGAGATCTGGAAGTTCGCGGCCTTTACTCCCGGCAGCGGATTCACAACGTTCTGCGTCAGCTTCGTTTGCAGCGCGTTGTAGACCGAGCGGCTGATCGGCATCAGGAACGGCGTTTGGCCGTAGTCGTTATTCACGCCACCAAAAGCGCACTGACAAGCATGCCCGACATCCGCCGAACTGCTCAGGCCAAATCCCGCAAAATCGCTGACCGTAGCCGACCCTGCTGGGTTTGTGCCAGAAGCGGGGTGAATAAGGGGGCAGCCCGCAGGGCTAATGATGCCAGCCAGTGTGCTGCCACCGCAGGCCGTTATTGTGTTGTTGATCGCGGCTTGCGCGTTGGTCAAATTGAAGTTGGCGATAGACCCTTCATGGTTGATATCCACCCCCAGCAGCGCGCGCGTTTCCACGTTGCGCAGGAAGTCGGCGCTGAACACCATCCCATGCCGAATCTCGTGCTGCACTCCGAAGTTCATCTGGACTGCGCGCGGGCTGACATAGTTGGGAGCAAACAGCGCTGTTGGTAAGTTGACGCCTGGTGTTGTGCCGCCTGTAGCGAGATTACCCAGTTGGGCAGCAACATAGTTGGGGTTAGCGGTCGTAAGACTAAACGGATTAGCAGCTTGATAAGCCTGTTGAAAAGCAAATATGGTCGAAGCCGCATTGCCGATGGTATCCGAGCAGGCAGATGCGGTCGTATGACCCGCAGCGATTTGCGTTGGATCAGGCCCCACTTCCAGGGGATAACCGGCAATGGCCTGGGGGTTGCCTTCCAGGCAAGCATTGGGGGACTGGAGGAAGGCACCCGTTTTCAGACGCAGAGGTCGGTCGAAGAGAACATTGTTGTAAATCACGTTCTCGTAGTAGAGCCCAATGCCGGCACGAACCGCGGTCTTGCCATTGCCTTTCGGATCCCAGGCAATGCCCAATTGCGGGGCAAAGTTTTTGTTGGGCTGATGCACCGGATTGCCAAATCCGGCGAAAGCGGAGTTCAGTTCCGGAATTGCACCCAAATCGCTGTCAGTTCTGCCGGTGTCACGTTCCCAGCGCAGGCCGAGAGCGATAGTCAGGTTCGAGCGTACCTTCCAGCTATCGCCGAAATAGAGGGCCGTCCGATTATCCGGACCTAACCCACCCGCGGGGAAGCCAAAAGCAGGCTGAGTAGTTGAGAAGCCTTGGCCATTTCCGATGATTGCAAGGAATATCGGATAGGTGGTCGGATCCGCGGGGTTGAACCCAGGGGGGGCACTTCCCGGCGCCGGTGTTGAACCGTTTATATTGGGAGCTATGGAGAAAAACTTGGCAAAGCCGCCGCCCTGAATATGGTTGAAGCCAAACCCATAGCGGAGGGTGTGCTTGCCCAGCACTTTGCTGCCGTCATACTTGATCTGATGGTCGCTTTGCGGAGTGCTCTGCGGCGCCAGAAAATTCGGCCCCGCGGTAAAAGACCCCACGGCAATGTCGGCCGGAAAATTAGCAAATGGCAAGCTCGATCCCCGAACGGCGTCCTTGATCTGGTTCTGGAATTTCAAATATGAGAAGCGGATGGTATGTGTGAAGCTCCCGGTATTGAAATCCAGACCGGCCACATCGTTACGCGTGATATCCGTGTTGTTGTAGACGTTATAGCTGGTGGGGAAGAACGTGGCAAAGACCGAGTTGTCGAAGTAATTGAAGCGCCCAAACAGGCGGGCGGTTTTGGTGAGAGAGTAATCCAGGCGGCCGTTAAATTCCCGCTCTTTGAATGGGGCCGCATAGGTGCCGGATAAAACATCCAACGGGCCTGATTGCGGAACGGCGACCTGCTGATGCTGCAAAGTGCGCTCGCCATCCGCGAAGAAAAACAGTTTGTTTTTTAGGATCGGGCCGCCAACGTTGGCGCCTTCCTGGTTACGCTGGTAGGAGGTCGGGAGTCGCGTTCCCGTTGCAGCGTCCACCGGCGAAGGCAGCGCAGCGCCACCGGCAGCGTTGTCGCGGAACAAGCCAAAGGCTTCCCCGTGGAACGCGTTGGTTCCCGACTTGGTCGTGACGTTGACTGCGCCAGACGAAGTTAGATCGTTCGAGAGATCCAGGCTGGATTGCGCCAGCGAGAATTCCTGAATCGCACTGGCTGGAATGTCCTCGGTGGTGGTCCCGACCGTCTCATCGCTGACGTCGATACCGTCAACATTGATGCGGGCCGTGCGGCCGAAACGGCCGCCGAATGAGATTGAAGAGTAGCCGACCTTGGTCGGGTCAAAATTCGCGCCGTCCTGGATCTGGACGCCAGGTTCGAGCTGCGCCAGATCAAGAAAGTTCCTGCCGTTGACCGGCAAATTTTCAATCTGCGACGCAGTAAGAATGCCTTGCACTTCGGCCTGTTCCGTGTTCACGGCAACTTCGCTGGCCTGCACTTCCACCACGGTGCTCTCTTGGCCGATCTCAAGCTTAATGCTGCCGTTGGCGGTATTGTTCACCTGTACATCCAAGGTCAATTGCGTCGTTTTGAAGCCTTTGGCTTCCGCGCGCACGGAATATTTGCCCGGGACCAGTGCGCCAGAAGAATACGTTCCAGTGCCGCTGCTAGTTGCATGTACGGTTTGCCCAGTGGGGCCGGTCATGATGACTTTGGCGTTGGGCACGACTGCGCCGGTGACGTCAGTCACCGTGCCAGAAATGCTGCCGTTTGATACTGAGGTCTGGGCCAATGCCACAGAACACAACAGCAGCGCGAATAAAACAACCAGCGCCAGCAGCGTAAATCGCGCACTGAGGCAAGGGAAACTAAACATCGGCTGAGATTTCAGCTTAAAACTCATTACCTTCTCCATCACACTGGATTTGACCCCAACTAATCTCCGGCAGAATGCTCCGACCCGACCGCCTCTCACTGACTGACCCCACATTGCGGCCGCACTCGCGTAGAGTGCTGGTGTCTAGTTAGGCAAGCCGAGAGCCGTCTTTGGAGGGAAATACGCGAGGTTCTACTGCTTAGGTATGTGTTGGCGTAGCAGAAAATGACGAATTGACGAGTTATAGAAACCAAACAGAACAGACTCAACGATCAATTCATACGGATATCAGTAGAGATCGCGGGCAATGCTCCGAGATTCGGGAGGTCGGAGGTAGGAACCTGGGTTCCGAGATTCGGGGAGCCGCAAGAGTTTCTTTGCCCCAGCCCCGACCGATGGAGATTCATGTTGATGAGATTCATAAAACACAGGAGACGGAACGGAGCGGGAACTTTTGACCCTCTCGTGACATTAAAGATGTACGAGCGCTGTGAGAAATGCCGCAGAAGGATTTTCACGGATTGAGCTGGCGTATCGACTATGACTAGCGATGAAGCCTTGATGCTGGAATTCCAGGGTGGATCACGCGCAGCCTTCGAGGAGCTGTTTGCCCGCTATCGCCGGTCACTGTACGGCTTCTTCCGCCGCCGACTGAACAACCCCGAGCGGGCAGAGGATCTCGTCCAGGAAACTTTTCTCGCGGTGATCCGCGCAGCCTCCCGTTATGAGCCGCGAGCCTTGGTTCGCACGTATCTGTATGGCATTGCGTTGAAGCAGATGGCTGCGGAACGGCGCAAGTTCTTGACGAGTAGCACATCAGGGCAGTCCGCTTCGGAGCCTAAGACTGAAGGAACTCCCGAGTACGTGCTCTGGGTGCGGCAAGCCATGGACAAGCTGGATGCGCAGGAGCGCGAAATCTTGATGCTGCGCGAATACGAACAACTGAGTTACTCCGACATTGCGGAGCTGTTGCGAATTCCCGTAAATACGGTCCGTTCGAGGCTATTTCGATCGCGTCTCGCATTGAAGAGTTACCTGGAGTCGCAGGCAAAAAGCAATCCTGCCTTGGGAGCGAGCGCCGGGCAGTCACACCCAGGAAGACGAGGCATGCAATGAGCGCGAACAGACATCCCATCGAACACGAAGAGCTCATGGCTTATCTCGACGGCGAACTGTCCCCGGACCAAGCCACCGAAGCCTTGTCGCACCTGGAACTTTGTCCGGAGTGCCAGACCCTCGCTGCCGATTTCCGGGGTGTTTCCCAAACACTAATGGCCTGGGAAGTTGAGTCATCAGAAGTAGGCATCCCCTCGGAGATCAATGCGGCGCTTGAGGAGCGCCTCCGGAAGCGGAAAGCGGGAAAGGTCAGCTGGCCGAGATTGGAAAATAGAGTGATGACGAGCCGCTGGGTCTGGGCTGGAGCCTTGGCTATCGTCTGCGTGGCTGTTGGATTGAAGTTGACGCTTACCAGCCGCAATCGGAATGAGGATCGCGCGACAGCGTATCCGAGCATGGCTTCGATCGAGCAATACCTGATGCCGGATCGCAACGCCGAGATCGCCTTGGCGCGAAGTGCTGCCCCGGCAGCTATATCCAGCGACGCGAAGATCCTGGTCCTCGACTGGCGCGGCTATGAGACCGCCATCGAAGGAAAGAACGGTTTTGTTTGCATGGTGGAACGGTCATGGATGTCCCCGTTCAACTCCGCGGAGTTCTGGAACCCCAAAGTGAGAGTGCCGCAATGCCTCAATCCGGCAGCCGCGCGATCTATTCTGCCTCTCTCGATCAACCGGACAGAAATGGTATTAGCCGGGCTGTCGAAAGCTCAGATGATCGACAGCATCAAGGCAGGATTCGAGGATAAAAAGCTGCCGGTACCGGAACCGGGCGCGATGTGCTACATGATGTCGCGCGCAAGCTACCTTAATGACGCCCTTGGCCACTACGTACCTCATTTGATGTTTTATTTTCCACTGACAGACAAATCTTACTGGGGTGCGGACCTGCCCGACTCGCCGGTCACGCTGAATCCGCAGTTTCGGGACGGTCCCGAGCCCATCACCGAGTTCGTGATTTCGGTTGGCAAGTGGTCGGATGGAACGGCTGCACCGGTTATGTAGGAATGTCTCAATAGGAAGAGCGCGACGTCGGTTTCACTCGCAGCAGAAGGAGGTCACAATGCGATCGCATCGATATTCAATGATGCTTGTGGTTTTAGTCGTATCAATCCTAGGGCTAATACCGGTGGCTGCTGGCAAGGAGTCGTCCCCGCATGACAAGCTCGCGCTCTGGGCGGGGCATTGGAAGGTACGCATCGACACTAAGGAAACGCAATTTCGTCATGCCAGTACGGAGTATTTCGATGCAAAGTGTTCCTTTCTTCCCAACAACATTTTTCTGTACTGCGATTATTTGAGCTTGCAGTCCAATGCAGAATCAAATGGCGGCGTTATGGACGACGTCTCCCTGTTCTACTACAGCGAGGTCGACAAAACCTTCAAGTATACAAATGTGGCGGCGGAAGGTGGGCCGAACGAAAACACTATGCAGGTGGATGGAAATGTCTGGACCAGGCCGTTTGAGATTACAAGAAAGAGTGGCGGAGTGGCCAAAGCTCGCGAAATCTATAATTTCGTTTCCCCCGACAAGCATGTAGCGCGGCTCGAGATATCGATCGATAACGGGGAACATTGGACCGTGGTACACGAAGCAGTCGCTACGAGAGAACCCCAGTGAAACAGATGTTGAGAAGAATTGAGATCACCAGCAATGGCTTTGGTCAGGTCACAGGGCAGTACGTACGCCGACACAAAAGAGCAACTGGCGGGCATCGCGGTTTCAGAGCTCGCCACTAACGACACTTGCAAGGCAGAAACTATTGCCAGGTAAGAGCGAAGGTGAGAGGAGAGAAAAAGAATGCAACCTCAAAAGGAGAAAATAATGGGCGGCCGACGATTCCTTGTATTTGCTTTTCTGAGCTTTGTCTTCGTGTTTGGTTTTTCGACGCCATGGCGGATGCAGGCGCAAGACAACTCAGCGTCGTCCACCATGGCCTCAATCGATCCATATCTGATGGACCGCGATGCGGAGATGGCGATGGCCCGCAGCGCGGCTCCGCCATCCGTAGCCAAGGACGCCACCGTTATGGTCCTCGGAAGGCATGGCTATGAAACTGCCGTGGAGGGGAAGAACGGTTTCGTATGCGCGGTGGGGCGGTCATGGGATTTATCGAAGAACAATCCGGCGTTTTGGGACCCAAAGATACACGGTCCGATCTGCCTGAGCGCTCCGGGTGCGCGGTCTTTTCTTCCGATCTACCTCAAGAAGACCGAACTGGCGATTGCCGGACGTTCGAACGTCCAGATAGAAGCCGCCATAATAGACGGCATCGCGAAAGGTGAGTTGCCCACGCCCGAACCCGGTTCGATGTCCTACATGTTGTCGAAGCAAGGATATTTGAATGCCGGCATCAAAGGGCCATGGCTTCCCCACGTGATGTTTTTTGTGCCCGAAATCGACCCTAAAGCCCTGGGATCCGACTTGGGGGATGACGTCCCGTTGGACGCGCACGAAGAAAAAATAGGCCGCTATACCACAATTGACGTTCCGGTAAGCAATTGGTCGGACGGAACGCCATCGCCGCTCAACGGCGGTAGCCATTGAAAGAGTTTGCGGAGGCCACTCATATTCTTGCGGGAAGGCACGCGGAGAATTTGAAAAGTATCAGGGCAAAAGAGAACCAAAAGAAACGAAACACCATCAAGATGATCGCACTGGCATGCTTTGCACTTTTATCAAGGCCGCGATTGAGAAAAGGGAAGTGAACGCCGGACAGAACAGAAATGGATGAGTGGAAACCATGCGCGTGCTGATTCTGGACGATGAGCTCCTGACCCAAACGGCTTTGGCGAAAGTCCTGTCGGCAAGGAGCGACGTGGAGCGTTTCGATTCGGTCAACGATGCGATGGAAGCGTTCGAGAAATTGGCCACCGACTCCTATGATGTTTTGCTTCTCGATATTAATATGCTGGATCTGTCAGGCGCTCAATTAGTAGACCAGCTTACGGAACGAAACCTTCCCTTGCCGTCTATCGTGTTCGTAACGGCACACGTTGCACACGCGGTCGCAGCCTTCGAACGTCACACCGTAGACTACGTGCGAAAGCCTTTCTCGAACGAAAGCATCAACGAAGCCTTGGACCGCGCCTCTCGGAGAGCAAAAGGCGAGCAAGCTGCAAAATTGATCGAAGCTTTGCCGCAGTTGCAGAAGCTGTCTCGTCCGGCTCCGATGATCGCAATCAAAGCTAAAGGAAGGATTCTGTTCATCAATCCTGGCGATGTAGTCGCAGTTCAAGCTGAGGGCAACTATGTGTCACTGCAACGGGAATCGGACTCTTATCTCCTGCGCGAGTCGATCTCGATGGTGGCAGAAAAGCTGAAGCCTTACGGATTTATTCGGATCCATCGATCTGCGCTCGTGAATACCTCGTTTGTGATAGAGATCAAGCCGTACTCGACCGGAAGGTATGGTCTCCGCGTTAAAGGTGGGAAGGAATACGCAATTACTAACGGGTACAGGAAGAATCTCAAACCCCTCACAGAATTCCGGATCGGTAGCGGTGCGTTCCTTGCGGAATAATCCACCCATACCTGACTGATGAAATAGCACACGTACAGTACCTTGGCACAGTAGAGGTCAGGGACTCGTGTGTCCTCGTGTCCACCATATTTTTCAACCAGTTAGAAACCCATCACAATTTTGGCTCCCAATCTGGTTCCAACTGAACGTCCTCGCCGCGATTCCCGGACAACGAACAAATCTTCGCTGATGAACGCAAGCAAAGGCGTCAAAGTCGTTCTCCTCGTGGGTGACGTGGCATTTTAGCCATTTAGAATTGCTCTGTGTGATGGATAATGGTGCGTTCAATGTCTTGGCAGTCTGCTTGGGCCTGATAGGAATCTTTAGGGAGTCATCGAGCATGTGTCCCGCTCCTTTCGAAGTCGCTGACGATTCCGATGCTCAACCACATGTGAATATGCATGCCGCGGGCGATTCCACAGATAGAGGCATGCGTTTCAGCGTATCCATTCTTAGCCTGGCGTTGGCCATCATCATTGCCATCCCGGTCGTTGCTCTCCTGATATCCGGCACAAAACGGAAACTGGAGGCGAGTCCAATCACTGCGCGTACGACCGGTATCCGGGGTAACTCCACGACCCCTGTGTTGCGTCTCACCGGTACGACGGAAGCCGTGGAAAGCCGCGCCATTCTGGCTCCGCTGCTCGCTGGCCAACAGTTGGATACGCTCACAATCGTCATGCTGGCGCAAGGGGGAAGTCACGTGAAGCGCGGCGATTTGTTGGTACAGTTTGACCGTCAGTCCCAGATACGCAATTTCATTGACAAGCAAGCCGATTACGGCAAGCTGGTTGACCAGGTGGTGGAGGAACAGGCAAAAGAGAATGCTGCCAGGGCCAAAGATGAAACTGAGATCAAGCAGGCAGAAGACAACCTGAGCAAAGCCAAGCTCGAAATGCAGAAGGTTGAGATTCTCTCCCGTCTCGATGCGGAAAAAGCCCAGGAGAATCTCGACGAATCTCAGGCAACTTTACACCAGCTTCGCGAGACATTCGATTTAAAGCGCGAGGCGGCGAAGGCGGGGATTCGCATCCTGGAAATTCAACGTGACCGCACACGTGAGATGATGCTGCACGCCCAGGCGAATTCCGACCTCATGCAAATCCACTCGCCTATCGATGGTGTAGTGGTTCTGAACACGATCTGGAAACAAGGAAAGATGGGCGAGGTTCAAGAAGGCGATCAAATTCGGCCCGGCGTCCCGTTCCTGCAAGTTGTCAATCCTTCCCGGATGCAAGTACGCGCCCCGGTAAACCAGGAAGACTTCCTGAATTTGCAGATTGGCCAGAGAGCGAGAGTGCGCCTCGATGCCTACCCGCAGTTGGAATTCCCCGGTAAGTTGGAAGAGGTGGCTCCGGTCGGCAGGGATGGGGATTTCTCTTCTAAGCTTCGCATCTTCACCGTGGTTTTCTCAATTGCAGGTGAGGACGCCAGGCTGATGCCCGATCTTTCGGCCGCAGTGGATGTGGATATTGCCGGGCCAAGCCAATGACCGCCGCGACGACCATCGAAAAAATGAAAAAGCTCTGGGGCCGGCGCAAGGCTTGGGGTTTAACCGTACTGCTCTTAACGGGCAGCGGCGCGGTGCTGGGAGCGGTTCGCTATTCCAGCCGTTCACCTGAAATTCCTACCTTCGATGTAAAGCGTGGCGAATTTCTTGACTCGGTAGAATTCCGCGGAGAAGTGAAGGCGCTGAAATCACTCGCGATTTCCGCTCCTGCGGGAGCAGGTGACCTGCAGATCGTTAAGATTGCTTCCGACGGCGCCATGGTGAAAAAGGGCGATGTGGTCGTGCAGTTCGACAGCACGAAAACCGAACAGGATCTCGCGCAAGACCGGTCGGTTTTAAAATCCGCGGAGGCCGAGATCGAACAGGCGCGGGCGCAAGCACGTTTGACTGAAGAAGAAGACGTCACCGCTGTAATGAAGGCGCGCTTCGACGTAGAAACCGCGAAGTTGGACGCCGGCAAACAGGAAATCGTTTCTAAAATTGAGGGCGCTGAGGCTGACCTGAAAGTCGCAGACGCGCAGCAGAAGCTCCATGAAGTCGAAGAGAAACTGAAAGCTGATCGCGCTGTAGATCAGGCGACAATCGAGAGCAAAGTGGAGGCGAGTAAGAAAGCTGCCTACGACGTGCAGCGAGCCGAGCACTCTCTCACCGAAATGATTCTGCCCGCCCCTGCCTCGGGAATGATCAGTCTGGTCTCGTTGTGGCACCCCGGAGGCGAATCTCCTTTCAAGCTCGGAGATCGAGCGTGGCCGGGCGCACCCATCGCGGAATTGCCGGATGTTTCCACGCTGCGTATCTCGGCAAGAGCGGATGAAACCGAACGCGGGCGTCTGGCCCTGAACGAAACGGTGAATATGTTGCTCGATGCGATTCCCGATCGGCAGTTCACCGGCAAGATAGTACAGATCAGCACTATCGCTACCATCGATTTTTCAGCGGGCTGGCCCGTCCCCAGGAATTTTGATCTCCTGATTGCGATCGATCAGTCCGATCCGCGGCTCAAACCAGGAATGACCTCGCAACTGACGATAATCGTAGACCGGGTTCCTGACTCGTTGACCATTCCGGTGGAAGCCTGCTTTCAAAAATCGGGGCGGAACGTAGTTTATGTGCGGCAGGGATCGAGATTTCAGGAGCGAACGATTGAGGTTGGCAGGAGAAGCCGCGACCGCCTTTTGATTGCCAGCGGGTTGAGTTCCGGTGATCGGGTCGCATTGCAGGACCCCACGGTAAAGGAGTGATGTTGTATCGAATGAAGCGTCGCCGTCTCATCATCGGGGTAATTTCGATGATTGTTCTTGCAGGAGCGATCGCCGGAGTTGTTGCAGCGCGGAGCGCAAGTGTTGTCGCACCTAATGGTGCGATTGCCTTGGGGCAGGTAAAACGTGGTGATTTGGATCTGAAGGTTGTAGCTAACGGGGAACTGCGCGCCAGCCGCACCATGATGCTCACGGCCCCTCAAGTCGGTGGAGGGGGACTCCAAATCACTCGACTTGCGCACGCAGGACTGGCAGTGAAGAAGGGGGACATCCTCATTGAATTCGATCCCAGCGAACAGCGTTACAAATTAGAGCAAAACCGTTCTGAGTTGCTGCAGGCGGAGCAGGAAATCAACAAGGCCAAAGCTGACGCTGCGGTGCTGGCAGCGCAGGATATAGTTGCGCTGCTCAAAGCTCGCTTCGATGTGCGGCGCGCCGAACTGGATGTTCAGAAAAACGAACTGGTGAGTACGATCGATGGCAAGAAAAACCAGCTTGCCCTGGAACAGGCACAGCGAGTTTTGGCAGAGCTGCAACAGGATATTCAGTCGCACAGCGCATCCGGCCAGGCGACGATCTCCCTCGCGCAAGAAAAGAAAAACAAGGCCAAACTGGCTATGGATCAGGCGCAGGAGAACATCGATAAGATGCGGGTTCCAGCACCCATGGATGGGTTGCTCGCAGTTGAAAAAAACCGGGACGCGAGTGGCGGATTTTTCTTCGAGGGGATGAGCCTGCCAGACTACCGTGAAGGTGATCAAGTCCGGTCCGGCAGTGCGATTGCTCAGGTCATTGATTCTGGTGAGATGGAGATCCACTCCACCATCGATGAACACGAAAGAACCAACATCAAGGCCGGGCAAACAACAGAAGTTGAATTCGATGCTCTGCCTGGTCGGGTTTTCCATGGCACGATCAAGGCAGTGGGCGGTATGTCGCAGCGGCAATTCTGGGACGATGAGCAAGGCGGTAAATTCGACGTCACGGTTCAGTTGCCTGAGCGTGATTCCCGACTGCGTCCTGGGCTTACAGCGAAGGTGGTAATTCTTGGAGACACAAGGAGAAACGTTCTTCTCGTTCCCCGCCAGGGGCTATTTCTCAAAGATGGCAAGCGAATCGTATATGTGAAGAGCGGCAAGGAATTCGAGCCGCGCGAGGTCAAGATTCAAAGTGAAACCGAGAGCCAGGCTGCGATTGAAGGATTGACCGCCGGCAATGAGGTAGCTTTAGTCGACCCGACCGCGCCGCGAAAAGCAGGAGCGGAAAATCGCGCCGTCGGCATCGGTGGAGCTACTCCATGATTTCAAGCGCTGCACCGGCCAGTGCGCGCGCCGCGCGCCGTGGCTACGAACTGTGGGCTCCCGATATACGTTTGGGGCTGCAAAATCTTCTCGTCCATCGTTTGCGTTCGCTGCTGACCATGTTGGGAATGATTTTTGGTGTGGCGGCGGTCGTCTCCATGCTTTCTATCGGCGCAGGTGCACGGCAGAAAGTGATGGCGCTGATTGAGCAGATGGGAGTTCGCAACTTGATTGTGGAAGCCAAAGAAACTATCGAGTGGCAGGCTCATTCCAAAGTTCGCAAGATCTCGCCTGGACTCACGTTCCAGGATTACCGCGTGATTCAAGAAGATGTCGGTGGATTGGTTGCTTCCAGTCCCCGTAAACGGATGACGCCTTCCAAAACCATCCCGAAATCCCAGGAGGATGCCCCGGTCGTTTATGGGGTGAACCCGAGCTACCGCACAATCGCCGGATTGAATTTGCTGGAAGGTCGATTCTTCGATCAGGACGAAGAGAACCGGGGTGCGGCCGTCTGCGTGATAGGTGCCGCTGCCCGCGCGAGCCTGTTCGGGGCCTCGAATCCCGTCGATCAATTCGTAAAGCTAAACGAGGTATGGTTTCGGGTGATCGGCGTCGCCAGCCCCCAACTCAGCTCACATACAGAAGTCGCGGGAGTGCCGACACAGGACCTGAATAACATTATTTATGTGCCGCTGAATGCAGCGATGCTTCGTCTCGAAGACAGCTATAGCGAAGTGCGAGACGAAATCGATGGCATCTACCTCCACCTTCCGGAGAATGCCGATATGCCTGGAACCGCACAAGTGGTGCGGGCCATTCTAAACTCATCGCACCATGGGGCGAACGATTTCAGCGTGATCGTCCCTGCTGAATTGCTGGCGGAACAGCAACGCACGGAGCATTTGTTTAACGTCGTAATGGTTGCCATTGCTTCCATCTCACTGCTGGTCGGAGGCATCGGAATTATGAATATTATGTTGGCCAGCATTCTGGAGCGAACTCGGGAGATCGGAGTGCGCCGTGCGGTGGGGGCCCGCCAGTCCGACATTATTCGCCAATTCGTTGTAGAGGCCATGATGATTTCATTTGCGGGAGGCGTGCTTGGTATTGCCTTCGGCTTCGTGATTTCTCGCCTGATAGCCCTGCTTGCCGGATGGTCAACGATTGTGACGTTCAGTTCCATCGCTCTTGCCTTCTTCGTCTCCATCTCAGTCGGGCTGGTGTTTGGAATCTATCCCGCCACGAAGGCCGCGCGGTTAGATCCCGTGGAAGCGATCCGGTACGAGTAGCCAATTAAACCAGGTTCAGGGAGTTGAAAAATGAAGCGATTTCGAATCGCCTTTTGCCTTGCATTGCTCAGCATTCTGCCGGCCGCGGCCCAGCAACCGGCGAGAATGAATGAGAGCTACCACGGCCTTATGACCCGGCAAGTCCTTGCGGATAAGCTGCCGGCTCCACAGCATATGCGCGACTTCCTCGTAGAAGGCAAGCTCCGCCTTACTTTGCATAGCGCAATCTTGTTGACGCTTGAAAACAACAGCAATGTGCGCATTCAAGAAGCCCAGGTTGAAACAGCAAAGTTCTCCCTGCTCGCCAATTACCAGCCCTTTGATCCGGTCCTACAGGGCCTATTTAATGTGAATCGCTATTCTTTCCCCGGTGACAGCCAACTGCAGGGCGTCGGTATTTCGCCGGCGTCCACGCTCGACTCTCTGACACAGTTAGGCCAGATCAGCTACACGCAGACTTTCCAGACGGGAACCAATCTTGTAGTAAGTCTCGGCGCCACGAAAAACTCCACCAATAATCAGTTCTACTTCTTCAACCCGAATTACAACACGTCATTGAATTTTCAATTCACACAGCCGCTGCTGCGCAATGGCGGATTTATGGTAAACCAGGCGCCGCTGGTCATCGCCCGCCGCGCGCTACAGCAGTCCCGCGCCAGTTTTCAGGCCGAAGTGAGCGACACGGTCTTGCAGGTCGTAAACCGTTATTGGGCCGTAGTGCAGGCGCGCGGCAGAGTGGATGTGCAACGAAAATCGCTGGAGGCAGCCGACGCCAGCTACCAGCGCGACAAGCGTGCTCTGGAATTGGGAGCGTTGCCGCCGCTCGATATTTATCGTTCGGAATCGGAGGTAGCATCGCGAAGGGTCCAGATGATTCAGGGGGAGTACGCCGTGAAGGAGGCCGAAGATGCTCTTCGCTTGATGATCGGAGTCAATCAAGATCCCTATTTTCGAGCTCTTGATCTCGATCTCACCGAAAAGCCGGAACCGGAAGGAGAATTACAAGAGGCGGATTCAGCCACGGTGCTGCAACAGGCGCTGGCCCAACGACCCGAATTTCAAGCCGTTCACTATGCCCTGGCCAATGATGACACCGGCATTCGAGTTGCCCATAATCACCTTAAACCTGATCTCTCTTTAACTGCTTTTTATCAAAGCAATGGGCTGGGTGGAAACGAATACGATCTCAATGTAGTCCCTCCCACACTGACTGCAAGCGGCGGGCTGGGATCGTCATTCAGCCAGTTGTTCGGGCTTGGTTATCCGGGATATGGAGGGCAGTTAACCTTGAACTTGCCGATTAAGAACCGCGCGGCACAAGCGGAATTGGGTAACGCCTTGGTTTCACGTCATCGCGACCAATACTCCGCGCAGCAATTGCGCGAAGAGATCACACTGGAAGTTAGCAATGCTGTGCATGAACTGGAAGAAGCGAAGCTGACGCTTGCGGCCGGGAAGGCCGCCCTCGACCTGGCGCAAAAAGCGTTAGCTGCCGAGCAGCGCAAATATGAACTGGGATCCCAAACCATCTTCTTTGTGCTTGACGCACAGACCAGGCTCGCCCAGTCGCAATCGGACCTTCTGCAAGCCGAGATTAGTTATCAGATCGCCCTCGCCGATGTAGAGCATGCGGCCGGAAGTCTCTTGGGGCCGTACAACGTGCAGATCGCCGAACTTGAGAACCGATAGATCGTTGTAGCGGAGTCCACCTCATTTAGGTTGAGGATCATGGGGAGTGTTTAAACGCTGGCACGATCAAGGCGAGGCGCAAGAGTTTGAATGATTGCCAAAGCCAGAAGATAGGCGAAGCCGGCGATGAAAAACGGAATCATGTAACTTCCTGTCCATTGTAAAATGTAGCCAACCATCTTTGCCATGAGCATACCTCCCACCGCGCCGGCCAAGCCACCGAGACCGACCACCGAACCAACTGCCTGGGCGGGAAAAATATCTGAACTCAGAGTGAACAGATTCGCCGAAAATCCCTGGTGGGCAGCCGCCGCAAGACCGATCAACAACACTGCGGCCCACAAGTTTTCCACGCGATAGGCGAAGACGATGGGAATAACGCTGACTGCGCAAATCAGCATAGCGGACTTCCGCGATAAATTAACGCTGTTTCCGCGGTGAATCATCCACGACGACAGCCAGCCGCCGGCAATACTACCCACGTCGGCCAGAACATAAATCACCATGATCGGCAGGCCTAGCTGGGCCAGCTTAAGCCCATGATTTCTCTGGAGAAAATCAGGAATCCAGAAAAGCAGGAACCACCAGATGGGATCAGTGGTAAATTTTCCGAGGACAAATGCCCAGGTTTGGCGGTGCGGGATGAGCCGCGCCCAGCGAACCTGCGGTACAGCCTTTGGACGGTCGCGGTTGATGTATTGCAATTCGGCTTTGGAAAGGCGGGGATGAATCTCAGGCTTGCGATAAAGCACAAGCCAGAATGCCAGCCAAACAAATCCGAGCGCGCCCGTGAAGATGAAGGCCATTCTCCAGCCGTAGTGGATCGTAATCCAGGGCACGATCAGCGGAGTGAGAATAGCTCCGAAGTTTGAGCCTGCATTAAAAATCCCGGTCGCGAGAGCGCGTTCTTTTTGTGGAAACCATTCGGCAACGGTTTTGATACTTGCTGGAAACACCCCTGATTCTCCGAAGCCCAACGCAGAGCGCGCAACAACAAAACTAAAAAAAGACCCGGCTACGGCATGCCCCATGGAAGCCACGCTCCAGAAAATCATGGCCAGCGCGTAACCCAGACGCGTGCCCAGGCGATCGACTAATCGGCCGACAACCAGCATGCCGGCGGCGTAGGCTGCCTGGAAAGCGAACACCAGGTTGCTGTAGTCGATTTCGTTCCAGCCAAAATTGTGCTGAAGAGTCACCTTCAACACTCCCAGGACCTGACGGTCCATGTAATTCTTGGTGACTCCAAACAAAAGAAGAGTGCAGATGACCCAGCGGAAATGCCCAATGCCAGCGCCGATTCGCTTCATGGTGTCCGGCGTCACAGAGTTCGAAGAAACTTCTGATGTGCCGGCTTTAGCTATGGGCTGCATTAGGGGAGCTATTGCAGTTTCATATTACCCGCCGCGGTGTGGTGGAAGGAACTCGAATTCTGGATCGGGGCCATGTCGGAGGCTTCGGTAAGAGAACCGGAGCTCTATTCTTTAGTTGATCTGGTAAGCGAACATCTTGATTACGGAATTACTCCGCAATGGAAGCTTCGCGGAGATTTGGCGTCAGCACGGTCAACTCGCCGACCTGTTCCCTTTTCACGGTGCCGCGAAGGTGGGCTGCATGATCCATCATCCAAAGCTCGGGAATAATTTCGGCGACAAGCTTCCCATGACAGAAAAGCCGTACTACCGAGCTCTCAGAAACCACAACTCCCACCGCTTTTGTAACGGCACTCATGTTGGCGGCTGCAATGTGCCGGCTGCCGAGTCCCAGCGGTACGTCCACTTGTGCGGCGACTGCGTCGAGGTAGCGGCATGCGGAAAGCACAATTCCTTCGCGGCTTACCACGAACCCACCATCCAGCTGTGCCAATTCCTTGATGGTTCCGCGGAGATTGAGATTCGCGACATGGCGCGAAGCTTCGGGATGCCCGGCCAATGGATCCAAAATTAACGGCCTGGATCTCTCCAGGACGGCATTCTCATCCCCGAGTGTAAACAGGGTGCCAATTCGCCTGCCCTCCCGACCCTCGCGGGCAATTTCAACAGCGAGACCGATCAGAGACTCCAGAACGACAGGATCATATTCCGCTACTTGACAGAGAATGCTCTCAAACATCCATGGACTCCTCGTTTCGGATAGAGGCTAACACAGGGCGAGCCGTACCCTGTTTTCGATGAAAGCCTCATCGAGGAAGATTCAGGCAATCAAGCGCGAGGATCAGTGCCGGCGCACTTTACGGGCCGCTGGAACTGGTGAGTCATTTTGCGCAGGCTGGGTGACCACAATCGCAGGCTATCTCGATCTCATTCGAGCCCGCGTCTTTGCAAAATGAGCTGCAATATTTTTCGTTGGCTGGCGGCACACAAACACAGGGTGGGTGAGCGCACTTCTCAGACTTTTGGCTGGCCATTGTTATCCTCTCCGTTTTCACAGTCTTTCTATTGCGTCGCGGGACTTTCCCGGTGCGCCAAGCGACCGTAAATCCTAGCGAAGCTGTTTGCCATCAGGTAATCGCTGTAACTGTTCGCCCGAAGTCTCTCTTATGCGAGTGATGCCTGCCGGGCTGCGATTTCGCGGCGAGGATTTTCGTCTGAATACTGCTTCTCCACGCCCGTTCGAGCTTGCTTTGCAGGCTCTTCCCCGATCCAGGCAAACACACCACGCACTAAAAATACATTCACCAAAATTGAAATAAGTGACGCGGCGATCACGGTGCTGAAGACTTTTTCCGTTACCAGTCCAGACGAACGCGCCACTTGCACCACCACAAACGAGAGTTCGCCAATCTGCGTCAATCCCGCGGCCACCGCTATCCCCGTCCGCAACGGATAGCGGAAGAGCCACACGACTGCCGTCCACACCAGAAATTTGCCGGCAAAAATGAGTAGAAGCATCAAACCGAGCAGAGGCAAATTATTCAACAACACTTTGGGCTCGATCAAAGTTCCCAGCGATACGAAAAAAAGAGCGACGAACGCATCGCGCAGCGGAAGAAGCTGGGTATGCGCATCGTGAAGATCGGGCAGGCTGCTGATAGATACGCCAGCGAGAAAAGCGCCGAGCGCCACAGAGAATCCAACAGCTTGCGCCAGTGCCGCCGTTCCTAGACAAATGGCGATTGCAACCAGCAGAAGAAGTTCAGAGTTACAGGTTCGTTTCACCTGGCGAAGAAGGCGCGGGATTACCTTGATGGCGAGAAAAACCAGCGGAATCAGCAGGAGCAAAGCTTTGCCGAGAACCCAAATAGCTATCAACAAGCCGCCGTCTTTGGAGCTACCGAGTACGGGAATGACGACCGTCATGCAGATGACCGCCAGATCTTCTATGAGAGTGATGCCGATCATGACGCGCCCGTAGGTTGTAGCAAGCCTTCCCGAGTCGCTCAGCAGGCGCGCGAGCACCATGGTGCTCGCCACCGAAACTGCTGCGCCGATGACGAGACTTTCCTTTGTACCCGAACCCACCAGCCTCCCCATGCCAAGCGCGAGGCCCAGCATGAGCAAAATCCCGATCGGTCCCCCAACAAGTGCAACCCATTTCACGCGCAGCAATTCTGGGATGGAGAACTCGACTCCAATCGAAAACATCAGAAGCACAACGCCGACCTCGGCGAACACTTCGAAGGTATGCACGTCCGAAAGATGAGGGCCGGGAGTAAACGGACTAATGGCAATCCCACCTAGAACGAAACCCAGGATCAGAGGCAGGCGAAGGCGCCAGGCCATTAGCCCTCCAAATACGGCAGCCAGAAATATATAGGTCAGATCGCGGAAGAGAATTGGATTCGGTTCCATTTTTATGCCTTTTTGCTTGGAGTTCAGAGCTACTTATTGCGCGCCAACAAAAGAGGCCCGCCCCGCTTAACTGCCGCCGGACGGGCCATTCGGCAAAACATTAAATACTGCGGGAGCGACGAAAACTCCGCAGTCCCAGTGACGTTGCGATTGCCAATGTGCCCATCAAACCCAGCAACGGCAGCGGACTGCCGGTTTCCGGGAGTTCTGAGGGTTGTTCTGCACTGGCCAAAGTGACTTCGGGCTTAGGCGCCAGGAATAGCAGGACGCCAACTTCGCGCGGCGTTGCTGGAGCCGGTGCTTTACCGAAGGCAAACTTGTTGCGCTCGAGCACCGTATGCTCATCGTCGGTGACAACCGTCGCCTTGATCTTCATTCCCTTCTTTAGATCAAACACCGTCTTGTTCTTGCCATCGATGTTGAAACTGGCGTGATTGGGGACGTTGAAAACCTGGTTCGTGTTGTCGGGTAAAGTCAGAATCACAGACTTGGGAGCATTCACATGCCACACCTTGCCTTCAATCGTTCTGACCGAATTGACAAACCTTGGAGTGGTTGTGGTGGTGATGGTTTGGGACAGTTTGGTTCCGGGCACGAGTTCGTGCACGCTGACTTCTTTGCCGTCGATGGTGAATTTGTCACTCTCGGGAACGACGATGTGCTCGACTCCGCCGTTCTCCAGCTTGAGGACAAGATCGTTGCCTTCGACGTACACGATTTCGGCATTCTTCACCTCTGTATCGAACGAGGATGGTCCGTGTTGGATGGTTGTGACGGTTGAGTCCTGCGCCCACGCCGTCCCGAGAGTCAGCATCGCCAGAACGAGCGCGCCGGCTCCTTTATTCAAGAGATGTGCTTTCTTGCCAAAGATGTTCATATGTTTTCTCCTTGTTGAATTACCTTCTGTTGATGGTGGGCCGGAGTTCAAATTTCCAGCCTCGCCGTTTGTCTCCCGTGAGAGAGAAGCCGTGACGATGTAGCGCTGTGGCGCGCTGCCCAGAAAATAAAATGGGTAGCAAGTAACCAGCGTTAGAGAGGGGACAGGTTTGGGTTGCAAGACCTCGACCTGCTGCGGTTTAACAATCTGGATTTCATCCACGATGTACGTATCCGTTCCCTGCAACGTTTTCAGCTCGATCGTGTCGCCAACGCTTACATCTTTAAGTCCGCGAAAAAAGCTGTCTCGATGGCCTGCGATGCCGATGTTCCCCGGCTCGCCAGGGCGTGCCGTGCCGGCAATGCGCCCGAGAGCATGGTTCAGCGTGATGACGTCTGTGCCTTCGAAAAGCGGGGCTTCGAGATGGATTTTAGGAATGCGAAGCACCGCCAACGCCGTTCCCGATTGCTTTTCCCCGCTCTGCTTGTAAGCCTTTACCCGGCCGGCACCCCAAAGACTGAAATCGACGTTGGATGGTAGATCCATTGGCTCAAACGAATTCAACTTATCTCCGGGCTGCGTATCTTCATCGCCTTCGCGCTGCGCATCTGTATCTTTGGGCATTTCAAGCGCCGCGAACTGCCTGAGCGCGGCGCGCGATTCGAGAATGCTTTCAATCCCCGCCGCACCGTAGAATCCGGCCAGCGCAAGTCCGGACACAAGCAAGATGCGTTCGATCCACACCACAACTTTGCTCGTCCGTTTCTGCTCGCCGTTGTCGTTGGTTCCGCGCTTACCGTCCGTCGATTTGCCGAATTTCCACATAGCGATCCTTCCGCGATATAAAAGCTTTCCGCTTTACGCCGGTGATAACTGAAGTCGTTGCGTTGCACGAGCAGGGCGGACAAATTTTGGCTGCAATGACTTGCGCAGCGCCGCCTTGGCATGGAAGATCCGGGATTTGGTCGCTGATATGGAGAGCCCCATCCTCTCCGCTGTTTCCTTAACGGAGCGGTCTTCCAGAGCCTGAAGTTCGACCGCCTGCCGAATAGCTGGCGGCAGTGCACATATGCCGGAGCGCAGGATTTCGTGCTGTTCGAGTTGCGCGTAAAGTGCCTCCGGATTCGGAGTGTGATCGGCAACCTCAACAAACTCGTGATTCGTCACGTATCCTCCGGAGTCATCGATGGAAAGCTGCGATGCGGAGGCGCGCCTGCGAAGGAGCAGCAGCGCCGAATTGATGGCGATGCGGGTCAGCCAGGTCGCCAAACTGGAACGGCCATCGAAGCTGCGCAGGTGAACGTACGCGCGCAAGAATGAATCCTGCAAAGCATCCTCGGCGTCTTCACGATTGTTGGTGATACGTTGCGTAACGCGAAGGAGCTGCTTAGCATGAGCCTGCCAGATGTTTTCAAAGGCCGCGGAGTAGTCGCTTGGGTTTGCCGGGGGCAACGCCGCATCTGCCCCGCGAAGTCCGCCGTTGATTTCGCCTTCACTTGCCAAGGCATTGTTGTTGCCGGATTCCATTGCATCGTTGAGCCCCATCACAATCCTCCCTGAGTCAAAGTGAATTTGTTTGTCGATTATTTGCTTGTTGCCCGTTTGATCTGCGTGCATGACGCAATAACAAAAGCAATCGCGCAGCCAATTCGCCATGCTGAATCTGCGGGACTTACAGCGGCAAAAGATGCTGAACCTTTCAGAAGCGCCGAATGATCAGAAAATGCCGAGCCGGCTAAGCTTGCGGGGTAGGTTTGAGCAGGAATTCGGATCAGCAGGAAGACAGATTATGCAGAACCAGATCGGAAAGAGAAGGAGCACAGACAGGGGCAAAGAAAAACGGGTCTGTTCGCAATGGTGCGTCTCCCTTCGAACAGACCCGCTGGGTGGAGATTACTGCCCTTTCACCCAAACACTGTCGGCCGAGTCGAGTTCCACACCTGCGACTTCGGTCGTCAACTTTACGTACTGCAAGCCGGATTTGTTGCCCGGCACTGCCTTGAATTCGAGCAGATAGCGATTTTCGAGGCCACGCTGCAAGCTATCGAGGTAGGGACGAAAACTTACAGCGTTCTGCGTTCCAAGGAAGAATGAATCGCCGCCGGTCTCATCGGACAGCTTCGCCATGCTGTTCTGACCATTGGTAATCTCCCAGAAGTTGCTGCCTCGCCGCCCAACGCCACGTGTAAAGATAGTGTCAATTGTCGTTCCCGTGCGCTGCGCAACCGCACTCGCCGAATCGACGTCAGCACTCATGAAGCTAAGGCCGCGATAGCCCGGCCCGCCACGGAAGCGGTCGATGCCATCCGAGATCATCACAATCTCGCGCCGGTTCCCACTCTCAGGCCAACGTTTCATGAGATCGATCGCCGAAAGGTAAGGGCTGCCATAAGCTCCACTCGAAGCGAGAGGAAGACGCAATGCCTTCGCCGCCTGCTCGTGGTTATTGGTAAAATTCTGCGCAATCTGCACGGTTCCGTTGCGCATGTAGCCGACTCCTACCGAAGTATTCGCCGGCAGGGAGTTGATGAAGCCACGCAAGTCATCGAACTGCGAGCCGAGGCTTGAGTGGGCAGAGTCGTCAATCAGGATGAACAGGTCATGCCCGCCACCCTGTTGTCCGCCGATTGGCTTCCAACCTGTGACCGGCAGGCGGTCCTTTCCTTGCCTCACGATAATGTCTTCGCGATTGACTTCAGGCATGCGCTTGTTTTCTCCAAGCACACGGACTGTGACCGTCATCTGCACGGGCGCGGTTGCGGTTGAAAATTTCTCCTGGGCCTGTAAAGGAAGAAGCCCGAGGAGGAAGATAAATATGGGGAGCCGCTGCATCAACTTTTTACGCATCACATCCTCCTAACGGATTTGCGTCCGACTTTCTGCCGGACTTCTATGAAGTTGCAATCAGCTGTCCAATACGGACCGCTGAATTCAGAAGGGTTAGCTTGGGAAAAAATGCTGAAGGTTGCGGAAGTGCCGAATGATCAGAAATAAAGCGGGCGTAGATGCCTGCGCGATTATTCGTGTACGCGCCAATACTCCCGCGCACATGAATCTTGACGCGGGCGCTTAGGACAACTTGCCCACCATAACCATGCGATCAATCCCAGCCGATTAAGAATGAATGTAAGAACGAGCAGAGACAGCAGGGCAATTCCGAAATCGATCCCGCAATAGATTTGCGTTTCTGTCATCGGAATCACCCATGTCTCAAGTATGTGAAAGTCTCGTGGCCGATTGGACCGGGGGCGACCATTCAGCCGCGCCGTACTTTGAAGCGCAATTTGCTGATTTGCAGAGTCGTGATTTTTGAGTCAAGCGTCTGCCGTGGAATGCCAAGTTTCGCCGCAGCGCCCGATGGGCCGGCTACACGTCCCTGGCTTTCCGTGAGCGCAGCTTCGATCATCTCTTTTTCACGGCCGGCGATTGACGCAGCCAACGCGGGCATTGTTCTAGCCTGCCGCGCTTCGCGCCGCAGCCACGCCTCGTCAACCGAGAACACGTCACCCACGGACAAGATTACGGACCTTTCGATCACATTCTGCAGCTCGCGAATGTTTCCCGGCCAATCGTAAGCTTGCAACATTTCGATCGTATTCATCTTGATGGTGCGGAACGTCTTGCCCACTCTTTTTGCGAAACGCTCGACCAGATGCTCTACCAGCGGTGGAATATCTTCCAGTCTCTCCTTCAGGGCTGGAACATAGATGGGAAAAACGTTCAGCCTGTAAAACATGTCCTGGCGGAATGTGCCCGCCATTACTGCTGCCTGCAGGTCGCGATTGGTCGCGGCAATGATGCGTACGTCGACCGAGATGGGATAACTGCTGCCGACACGCTCGAATTCCCGCTCTTGAATGACGCGCAGCAAAGTGATCTGCGTTTCGAGCGGCAATTCGCCGATCTCATCCAGAAAGATGGTTCCTCCGTTGGCCGCTTCAAAGCGTCCCATACGGCGCTGCAATGCCCCCGTAAAAGCGCCTTTTTCGTGACCGAACAACTCAGATGCAATCAGCGAAGCCGGAATTGCGGCGCAGTTCACCCGAATAAACGGGCGCGACGAGCGATTGGAAAGCTTATGAATGGCACGGGCGATCAGTTCTTTCCCGGTTCCGGTCTCGCCCAGAATAAGGACGGTGGAGTCTGTCGGCGCAACCAACTTCACTTGCTCCAGCACAGATCTCAACGCCTGGCTTTCCCCCACAATCTCGCCGGTTGCGAGTGTGCGCGTATGCGTCAGTTGTCCCGCATAGAATGCGGATGCGGTATCGTCGGTGGTCCGGGGTGTATACATCGAGGCCATATCTATCTCCTCAAAACTTTCTGTAGTTACTGTTCTTCGTTACCGCTTCTCTCGGTTACTAGTTTTCTCGAGCGCCAAATGGATTTCTTTCAACAAGGCATCGCTGCGCACCGGCTTATAAAGAAAGGATTCAGCTCCGGCTCGCATCAACGCATCGCGAAGTGAAGCATCGCCGTGAGCGGTGACGAAAATGATCGGAATCTGCCGGTTCGCTTCGCAGAGCTGCCTCTGCAATTCAGCCCCACTCATCCCCGGCAGGCGCACGTCGAGGATGAGACAAACAGTCTCATTACAATCGTCACAAGCAAGGAATTCCTCCGCCGAAGCAAACGTCCTGGAAGAAAAACCAGCCGCTTTCATCACACTTCCCAGCGCCTCACGAAGTGGTTCATCGTCGTCAACAATGGCGATGAAGTCCTTCCTGGTTAGAGTTTGATTCACGCCAATTCTCCCGATTTCGCGGCCCAAATTATCTTCCACGAGAATGAGAGTACCAAGCGGAGAGCAGCGAAACTATCCTGCTTTGGCTCGAACCATATCCTGCTTTAGGAGGAGATGCGTGCTTACTTTCGCTGGGTGATTTTGAGCTTTTCGGCCATGCGCACCAGATGCGCGAGGGAGTCCGCTTCGGTTTTTTCCATCACGTGCGCGCGGTGAGTCTTTACGGTGAGTTCGCTCATTCCAAGCTTGTCGGCAATTTGCTTGTTCAGAAGACCAGCCACAACGAGATCCAGCACTTCGTTCTCCCGGGGAGTGAGAGAATCGAATTTCTCACGGATCCCGCTCAATTCCTCGCGTTCTTTGCGCAGCCCGCGATCGCTGACAATGGCTTTCTGAATGGCATCCAGCAAATCCTGCCCGCGGACCGGCTTGGTCAGGAATTCGTGTGCGCCTTCTTTCATGGCGCGCACTGACATGGGAATATCGCCGTGCCCTGTAATAAAGATGATAGGAATCCGGACGCCAGCTTCACTGAGTTTGAGCTGAAGATCGAGGCCGCTCAGTCCCGGCATTCTCACGTCGAGCACGAGACAGGCCGGAGCATCCACCCGTTTTGCTCCCAGAAAATCCTGAGCAGAAGCGAAGGTCTCCACGCGGAGTCCAACAGAGCGGATCAGGCTCTGCATTCCCTCGCGAATCATGCGATCGTCATCAATGACGAATACGACTGCTTCCTGTTCCTTCATGCGGCCGGCCCATCCTCGCTCGGCAACGTGAACTGAAAGACGGCTCCGCCCGAACCATTCGATTCCGCCCACAACCGGCCGCCGTGCGCTTCTATGATCGAGCGGCTAATAGGTAATCCCATTCCCATTCCTTTGGAGCGCGTGGTGAAGAAAGGTTCGAACAAACGGCTCATGACATCGGCGCTGACGCCAATGCCGGAGTCCTGTACGGAAACCCGAATCTGTCCGCCGCTTTGTGATTCCGATCGAATTACCAGTGTTTTGGCGCGATCAGTCACGTTCGTCATCGCTTCGATTCCATTCATCAACAGGTTCAAGATTACCTGCTGCAACTGGATACTGTCCCCGAGCACTTGCGGCAAATCCGGCGAGAGTTTTAATTCGACCGTCACATTGTTTCTGGATGCTTGTCCTTCAGCCAGAGCTACCGTCTGCTCTATGACCTGATTGATTTGAAGACGCGATTTCTCGGGCGTCGCTTTGCTGATCAGCGCGCGAATTCGGGCAATGACTTCCGACGCCCTCGTGGCTCCGTGAGTGGCCCGCTCCGCTGCGGCTTTAGCTTCGACCAGATCCGGATTTTCGCGGGAAAGCCACGCTACACAGGCATCCGCATTCGCCACTATCGCAGCCAGCGGTTGGTTCACTTCGTGGGCTATGGATGCTGTCAGCTCGCCGATGGTCGTAATCCGCGCTACACGAGTGAGTTCCGTCCTCGTGACCTGGAGGGTTTCTTCGGTACGCTTCTGTTCCGCCATCTGCCGCACGAGCGCGTCGTTGGCATTTTTGAGCTCGGCGGTTCGTTCCGAGACTCTCATCTCAAGTTCGTCGCGGGCTTGCCGAAGCGATTCCTCCGTTCGCTTGCGCCACGAGATCAATTGAGTTACTCCCACTTCACAAGCGATGAACGTGAGTAAAAGCGGCAACTCGCTTGCTTTCACCGCGAAGCTTCGAACCGGCGGGGTAAAGTAGTACGTCACAGCAAGAGTGCCACAGATCACAGCCAGCCAGCCGGCGCCGGCCCTGCCAAACCAAGTGCTCAGAATCACTGCGACAGAGAAGAAGAACCAGAAGGGATTTCCTAACGAATTTTGCAGCGCCAGCGACACCAATAGCGCGGACAACACGAGCACAAGCGCAAGTCCGTAGCCCGACAACGTGAGTAGCTTAGACGGTGCGGAATAGCGATTTGGCATCCCCGGATAATTTTGCATATTTCTGGCACATGACAATATATTACAAACATAATTTTGTCATAGATATTGAAAATCGAAAGCTTTGCGGCTATTCACTCAATTGAGAATTTCAACGTTTGCAATGTTTAGGAAGTTTCTCAGGCGAGATAAATCAAAAATAAAAACACATCGACCTTGCCCTCTCGCAAGGCCGATGTGATCCCTTCACACAAGCGTCTTCTTGGTGGCCGCGCCGACTTTGGGGAAATCGGCTACCGCTCAGAAGACGATCTTCAGCGCTACTTGAATCTGCCGGGCAGAAGTTGTGCCGTCCGGTTGTTGGTATGTCGTGGCTACGACTCCAAACAGCGGTTGCCCAATCAAGTTGCCCAGGTCTGCCGCGTCTGTACCCGGATTCAGGAAGTGCGGATGATTCAAAATGTTGTAGCCTTCGAAACGAAGTTCCGCTTTCACGCGCTCCGTCAAGCTCATCTTCTTGGCCAGCGTCACGTCCCAACCCCAGAAACCCGGCCCATAGAACTGATTGCGTTCGTTGTTCGAGCCAAATCCCCAAGGCGGATTTACAAACGCACATTGATTCGTAATGTAGGCATAACCCGAACCCGGCGCTGCCGAGCAGCCGGAACCAGACGAAGCACCGAACGGATTCCCTACTTGATAACCCCAGGCGGCGATTCCGGTTCGTTGCGTGTCCAGAGTTCCTCGCACTTGAAACGGATGCCCGGTTTGCGCGGTGAAGATACCGTCGAACTCGAATCCTTCCATAATCTTCCCCGCGAAGCCGTTATTTAAATAACTTTTGCCCCGGCCAAACGGCAACTCCCAGACATAGTTCATCACTGCAACATGGCGCGTATCGTTGTCGGAGTTGCCGTAGTTTTCGGCCAGATCGAGAGAATTCCGTGGGAACGTGTGGCCTCCTACGCCGGGAGACAGTGGATCCACGGAATTGTCGAGTGCATGCGACCAGGTGTATGCCGCTTGAATCTGCAGTCCGTGGCTCATGCGATGCGTAAACTTAGTTTGTAATCCGTGGTAAATCGAATTGAATTCGTTGATCTGGTAATCCGGTTGCAACAACGCATTGTTATTTACAGCATTGAAAGGCAGAGTGTCGACGCCGAGGCTGGGCGTCGCACCTATATATAGGTTGCTGCCGCTGACGGTCGTCTGATCGCATTGTCCGCTCGGCGTGAGGAAGCCGGTATTGAGCGGATTGTTCGGCACGCAGAAGGCTAGTAATTTCTGCACCAGCGCGGGAACTGGAGGATTGCCGTCCCGCTGGCCGTATATGTGCACGCCCATCGCTCCAACGTAGGCCACATCCAACACATTGCTTCCCGGCAGTTGCCGCTGAATATCGAAATTCCAATTGTTGCTGGCGGCATTGGGAAAATGCCGGCTGAAAACTACGATGCCGGTGTCGGCTGTACCGTCGGGAATGGAAGCGGAAGGCGTCTGGGTCGGAACCCGAGCCGGGAATGCGCCGCTGCCCAAGGCGTTATTGATTGTCTCGAAATCAAAGTTATTAAATTCTGCCTGGAACGGCGGATCGGCGCGGACGTTTCCAAAGGCATTTCCGAAAGTACGATCATGGAAGATGCCAAACCCAGCGCGGATAGCGGTTTTGCCGTCCTTCCATGGATCCCATGTCATGCCGACACGCGGTTCAATATCTTTGAAGTCTGATTGATAAAGCGAGTGTCCCGTGCCCGGGCCAACAATTGTGAACACTACGGGAGCGCCGGTCGCAAATGAGCCGGGATCTTGCAGCAAATTGGAAAGGTTTCCGCTGGTTTCATAAGGTACTCCGTTGAGTTGATAGCGAAGCCCCATGTTCAGCGTAACGTTCGAACGAATCTTCCATGTGTCCTGCCCATACCAGTCGAATTCGTGCTGTTTGAAAAATTTATTGTCCGAGGGTTGCCGCACAGCCGCCTTGTTAAAAAATTGATTTTGCGCATCGTTAATCACAAATCCCCAATACGCATTCGCGCCGTCTACCAGAGCGCGATCGTTGGCATTGTTTGGCGGTTCCACTACAACTCCGGGATTGTAGCCGCTGAAAGCTTCTTCTGGATCCAACGTAAGCTGACGGCGCGAGTCGAAATTGTTGTAACCAAGCTCGCCCACGTCGCGAAAGTCAAAACCGAATTTCAGAACATGATTTCCATGAACCCAAGTCAAGGTGTCGGTATAACTGATGGTGCCCGTCTTCCGCTCTTGACTGTCCGATCCTGCAAGCGCGGTACTGGCGAAGCTCGCAAACGGATCCATGAGAAAGTCCCAGCCGTTTCCGAAGGAGTCCTCGCCACTAGGTGCATCCAGCACGTTTGTGGTGGCTTTGCTGAGATAAAAGTTGGCGTAGATGTGATTCCAGCCAAATTGCAGGCTATTGACCAGAGTGTGGCTGAGAGTCGAGGTTAACTGCGCGGCCAGCCCTTCTCCGATGCCTTTTTCCGCAAATTCTCCGATGCCGCCGGGAAGAATGTCTGAATGCGAGGGATTGGGATCGAAGAAGTGGTTATAGCCGTACCGCAAACTGACCGACTCGCTATCTGTAAAGTGATGATCGAGTTTGATGGTTGGGTTGTAAGTGCTGGTCGCGGATGTACTCGGGAAAAAAATGCTGCCGTCAATGCCATCAGCCGACTGTGTGGCGGTCGGATAGTAGGCGAAAACCTTCTGCATGGTGGGATCAAACGGAAAACCATTTGGATTGTTTGCACCTGTTGGCGTGAGATCGATCGGAACAGTATGCGAGAGTCCGGAAGTGTCGGTGTATGTGTAGTTGAATTTGCCAGTCAAAAAAGCGGCGGTTGGAGTCGTGGCTTGATTGGTTAAAGTCGTGCGGAAGCGGTCCATCTCGTCGTTAAAGAAAAAGAAAGTCTTGTTCTTGATAATCGGCCCGCCGACTGAAAATCCAAACTGGTGCCGAATGTAAGGATTCATTGGTCCGCCGTTCGGTCCGGTTGCGGGGTTAAACCAATCGCGCGCGCCGCCGAATCCATTCCATCGCCCAAAGTAGTAAGCGTTGCCGTGCAGCGAATTACTGCCGCTCTTGGTGACGACATCGATAATTGCACCTGTGTTGCGCCCGTATTCGGCATTAAAGTTATCGGTAATCACGCGGAACTCTTCCGCCGATTCTGGATTTGAACTCAGCACGCCGCCCATCGACCCCGGTACGGATGTGTCGTTGTTATCCACTCCATCGAGCAAAAAATTGTTGTTGCGGTCGCGGGCTCCGTTTACCGAAATTCCGCCGGTGGAACTGTCGGTCTGCGACGTTCCCGGAGACAGCAGTACAAGTTGATAGGGATTGCGCGTGATCAGCGGCAAGGCCTCCATCTGGCGCTGGTCCACAAGATTGGTTATTTGAGAAGATTCCAGATCAACATCCTGCACACCATCCGCTCGTACCGTCACTTCTTCCGTAGTGGAGCCGGGGGCCAGTTTTGGATCCACGGTAAGCGACTGTGCTACCGTCAACTCAATGCTGGGCAAATGGAAGGCTTTGAAACCGTCTTTCTTAACCGTGACCTCGTAGGCGCCGACCGAAAGGTTGCTCAAGGTATAAGTGCCGGTGGCAGAGCTGCTCGCCTGATGCGATTCGTTCGTGGCTGTGTTGCGGACTGTAATCTCCGCTCCCTGTATCACCGCGCCACTGGCATCCGAAACGGTTCCGGCCATCGAACCCGTTTGCGCAACGGCTGCAGCGCTCAATGTGGCCAGCACGCTTAAGACAAAAAACATTCGCATCAAGTTATGGCGCACAAACGACTTCATAAGGGTCTCCTGTGGCATGGCCGAGTGGTTAAGATTTCGCTGGATCGTGCCGGCTTGCCTTCGCATGAATGTTTTGTATATTCATGCCGCACATAAATGCGTTGCAGGTGCGAGGCCAGACATCAGCTGAGAGGGCAAATAGGGATGAGTACAACTTCATTTGTGACGAATCGAATGAGAGCTGGGGTGCCAAACGAAAACGCGTTCAGTTTGCGAATTAAAACCGCGTCCGCTGCGCTGTGCACCTACGAGAACACGTAGAAAGCATCCTGGGAATTCCAATTCTCAAAGCAGATGCAGGAAAGATTTTGCGCACCAACAGAGCGAACGAGATGCCGGTGCATTTTTTTACGCGGAATAAAAACAGATAGATGTGATTTAACGATTTGGGTTTTGGTTGTAACAGAACAATCGAGTTCGTTGTTTTTATTAGCTTTTAAGAAATCCTCAACACGATCTCCTGCAAAGCCGCCCGATAGCCGCGGCTGCAAGACAATTCTTTCCCGCTCTTCAACACGACGACGTACTCGCCACTGTTCACGGGAATCAATTCTTTAATCTTGTGGATATTCACGATGGTGGAGCGATGAATGCGCACGAAATGATTCGTATCGAGGCGTTCGGAAATCCGCGTGATCGTCTCGCGAAAAAGATACGATTCCTTCCCAATGTTCAAGCGTACATAGTTAGCCGCCGCTTCGATCCAGTCGACATGGTCGAGATCGATAAACACGACACGGCCATTTGCCTTGATCGCCAGTCGTTTTTCCAGATTTGGCTGTTCAACGGCCGATTCAGGCTGTTTCGCAGGCTTCATATCCGAGAGCAAATTCATGATTCGGTGCGTGATCTCGCGATCACGCGACTTGCGCAATTCCGATCGCGCTTTTTCCACCGCGCGGTGCAACCGTTCCTGATCGAACGGCTTCAATAAATAATCGAGCGCATTCGCTTCAAAGGCGCGAATCGCATACTGATCGTAAGCCGACGTAAAAATAACAACGGGCATTTCATCCGGAGAAATTTCCGCCAGCACTTGAAAGCCGTTGAGGTCCGGCATCTGAATATCGAGCAGGAGCACATCCGGGCGAAGAGTACGAATTGCAGAGACGGTTTGCCGCCCGTTTTCGCATTCCGCCGCCACTTTTACATGTGGTTCAGAATCCAGCAGGATCATTAACTTCTGCCGCGCAAGACGCTCATCGTCTGCAATGACGGTTCGCATCATCGCCTCAGTCGGCTCTTGCGACAACACCACAGGGTTGGGAATCATCGAGTCGGCACCCGGGAATGCTGGCTTTTAGACGCGTCTGCCGGCAAATCGTTTACTGATGGTCTGTAATCCACTACGTGCTACTCGATTTACAGCTCGTTATCGGCCTGAAGTATGAACTAAACATCTCAACATTTATTGAATTGAATCCGACAGAATTACAACTTGATGCAGCGAGCAATGATTTTAGGAATTTGTGTCCCTGAATTTCCGGTATACGTCCCTGCCTCATACCAAAAGCCGTCTTCGCACGTCAATAATCCAACAAAGGTTATGCAAGTACTCGGGCACACAATCTCATTTCCGGCGAACGAAATTGCACTCTCAAACACTCTGGTGCAAGTGAATGAAGAAATGTTTCACCTGCTCGGCAAACAGGGTGAGATCAATCAACGAATTCGCAGCCTCCACAAGTTGATCCGTGGCTTACGTTTATTGGCAGGTAGTGATGGGTTGCAAAGAAGCGAAACAGAACGTTCTGCTGTTGCTCCATCGAAGGCGCGCAGCGACCCAAAATTTAAGCGACAGGTCAACAGTGTAGGGCACAGATCTCGATCCTCTCCGCGAAACGACGCACTGAGTCGCGCCTGCCGCATTGCGCTTCTTGAGGCCGGAGGCATTGCATCTCTGGAAGAAATTCAATTACGGATAGCGCGGAGGGGGTCGTTTTCATTTAACAATTCCAGCTTTGCCAGCGATTCACTCATTCGAACACTGAGCGCGATGGCATGTGCCGGGGAGATTTGTTGTCAGGATCATGGATCTCAATGGAAGTGGCGCCGTGTAGCTCCAGAAAATTCCCGATGAACTGAATTCCTTCCCCTGCTCGACGCATATCGTTCATATACCCTCAAATGGGGGATGGGTTGTCTGTAATCCGGTACGAGCTAGTACTTTCTTGGGACGCATTTCCCCACGCTGCGGTCTCCGGCATTGCCTGCGTTTCAGCAATGGTCCATGATGGGAGTCGCGAAGTCGAAAAACCAGACAGCTGATTGATCGTGCCGAAATAAAAATGCGCTCAGAAACTTCTCTCGCATGAAGGCTAGTTGCGAAGGTTGCGGGCTCGCGTTGCCCAGTGACGGCCTGGCATACGTGTGCTCTCACGAGTGCACATTTTGTCCGGTTTGCACCTCCAACATGCAAAACCTTTGTTCACAGTGTGGAGGCGAGCTGGTTCGCCGCGCCCGGCGTGGGGTTGCGCCAGAGTGTAGAGAAACAGCGATCCGCGATCACTCCAAACCTTTTCCTTCCTGGCTCATCTGGCCGCTGAGTTTCGGCGTATGGAGTTTCGTCACTCTCGCCTACGCTCTGACTGTTGAACAGTTCTATCGCTCAAGGGGTGGGGGTGCAACCTTCTTGAGCCTTCTGGAACTGCAATGCAGCCAGGTATTGCCATACGCTCCTCTCACTCCCTTCGTTTTTACGCTGGCGAACCGTTATCCCTTGCAGCGAAACAACTGGCGTGTGCGTTTACTTATTTTGCTGGCGGGCGGTTTGGTTTTCAGTTTGATCCAGATAGCCATCCGAGGGCTCACTCCCTTCGCATTCTGGGATCCCGGAGTCCAGGACTGGGTTTCTGCCGTCCGGAATCCCCAAACCCACGTCTTTCAAATCCAGTGGCACATGTATCAGGCTCTTTTTTTCAGCAATATCGTGGACGATTTAATTACGATTTACCTGCCAATTGTGCTGGTCGCGTATGTTGTGTCTTATTACAGGAGGCTCCGCGACCGTGAATTACGCGCGTCACAATTACAGGCACAACTGGAAAAAGCCCGACTACAGGCGTTGAAGAGCCAACTGCAACCGCATTTTTTGTTCAACACCCTCAATTCGATATCCGCTCTCATGTTGACCGATGTTAAAGCCGCTGACCGTATGATCACCCGTCTCGGCGACCTGCTTAGAATTAGCCTGGAAACTGCCGGCACGCAGATGACTACTCTCGGCCGCGAACTTGAGTTCGTAAATTGCTATATCGAAATCGAAAAAGTCCGATTCGAAGAAAAACTTAAAGTCAGCATAGACGTAGATCCTGAAACTCTCGATGCCAACGTTCCTCATCTTTTATTGCAGCCGCTGGTGGACAATGCCATCAAGCACGGTATCTCGCGTTTGGCAGATGGCGGTGAGATTCGCATCTCCGCCACAAAAGATGATGCCGATCTTCACCTGGAAGTGAGAGATAACGGTCCAGGACTCCGCGATTCGAGTCCCTCCAGACAGAACGGCGTCGGGTTAAGAATTACCCGGGAGCGCCTCGAAACGATTTATGGCCAGGATCAGAGCGTGGAGTTGTTGACCCCGGCGGAAGGCGGAACGATCGCCCGCGTGACTATCCCGCTTCGCTCGAACATGGGCGATGAACTAAAAATTCTGTAATAGAAACAATGCGCTATTGCGTTTTAGCAATCGTGAAGCCCCTTGCTACGAATGCATCTCAGGAGCTTTCCCTAATTCATTCGGCGCTTGGACGGATTCATCTTCGCGCTCCGCGATCCACACCCACTCATGCTGGCCCGGCTCATTCATTAACAAAGAAGCTTCGCCATATCCCGCAAGCCTGCTCAGAATTGTATTGACGGTAGCTCTGGGATCTTTGTGATGAGCCAGCAACATTGGAACATTTCGCTGTATCTCATCGCAGATGCCGCGCACGCTCAGCGGCCGTTTCGCATTCGAAAGCACTTTGCGACAAGCTCGCGTAAGCCCGGGCTGCCGCGGGCCAGGTTTGCGACCGATTGCGCGAGAAACTTCGCTATTCAGAATGTCGCCTCCAAACAAACTGACCAGGCCGGCAACCGTGTTCTTGACCGTCGCGATGCGCTTGGTCACTTCCATTCGCTCCTTCATTAACAGGCGCAAGTGCTTTTCGGCTTCACGTATTACGTCTTCCACAGGGCCCTTCATATTGCCCGGCTCAATTCTTACGATTTTTTCTGCCGTTTGCTCGCTATCCATTGACACCTGCTTTGAAGGACAATCTTTACGGGTTGCCTCCTGCATACTGCTTCTTCAACTTAGATAACATTGTTATTACGCATGTGGATAACGAAGGGGACAACTACTGTCTCTTCAGGGATGAGCAAACACAGTGACGCTACGAAATTGAATCGCCTTTCGCGCCGACGCCAGATATTTTCTTCGCGAGTCGTCAGCATTGACGATCTCCGATCACTCGCCCAGCGGCGCGTGCCAAAGATAATTTTCAACTATATCGATGGCGGCGCGGAAGGCGAAGTTACCCTGCGCCAGAATCTGCGTGCTTTCGAAGAGATTACTTTTCGTCCTCGTCATGCAGTAGCAACTCCCGATTGCGATCTGCGGACGCGAGTCCTGGGCACAGAGTTGTCTTTGCCCGTACTGCTTGGCCCGGTAGGTTTTTGCCGGGTGATGCATCCAGGCGGGGAAGTGGCAGCAGCTAGAGCCGCAGGGACAGCGGGCACGGCATATATTCTCTCGACCGTTTCCGGTCAGCGGCTTGAGGATGTGAAGGCGGCGTCATCTGGTCCCATGTGGTATCAGCTCTACATGGTCGGTGGCCGCGCGGTCGCAGAAAGAGCGCTGCATCGCGCCCAGGCCGCCGGATACACCGTGCTTGTCATCACGATTGACACAACCGTGATCGGGCTTCGGGAGCGCGAAGTTCGAGATGGCATGGGGCAGCTTTTGCGAGGCAATATTTGGTCGAAGCTGCCCTTTATGCCGCAGTTCTTCGCGCGGCCCGGTTGGCTGGCGCGCTTTCTGCTCCACGGCGGCTTGCCTGACATGCCCAATATAGTTGGCCCAGATGGGCGTGCGTTTCGCGTCGGCGATGCGCACACTTCCATCAATCGCGGAGCTTTTTACTGGGAGGATATGCCGTGGATTCGCGAGCTTTGGCAAGGGCCGATTGTGATCAAGGGCGTTACTTCGGCGGATGATGCCAAACGATCGCTCGATCACGGTGCTGCCGCAGTTGTTGTCTCCAATCACGGAGGGCGGCAGCTGGATGGCGTTCCGGCCTCGCTAAGAATTCTGCCGGAGGTGGTCGCTGCTGTAAATGGCCGCGCGGAAGTTCTGTTGGATAGCGGCATTCGCCGCGGATCCGATGTGGTGAAGGCGGTCTGCCTGGGCGCTCGCGCAGTTCTTTGTGGACGCGCCTACGCTTACGGATTGGCTGCGGCAGGTGAACCTGGGGTATCGCGTGTACTGGAAATCCTTCGAGCCGATGTGGAGCGCACATTAAAACTGCTGGGGTGTCCGGCAGTCAGCGCTTTAAATTCTTCCTATGTAAACGTGCCCGAGAACTGGTAGCACAATACCAGCAAAGCCAGATCAGAAAACGCAAAAATCATAAACTCGTGTTGCGATTCGTCCACTGTTCATAGTTCGAACCGAATAATCGCTGAACGTCGCGCTTAATCTCCTGCCGCGTGACGGCGCGTCCATCGCGAAGAAGCAGGCGATAGGACTCCGCAAGAATAGGCGCAAGAGTCGCCCTCGTATTCCGCCACTTGTAAATCACCTGCTCAAGTACGCGGGCATCGGAATGTTGCGGAATAAAACTCGTTCCCAGCAACTCGATGCGTTCGCGCGTAATTTCCTCGACAATCGAAGGGTTGTTCAGAAACCACCAGCATCCGAAGGGCATAAGATTGCTGAATTTTCGCGCGTAGATACACAATTCATGCTGGTTCTCGCGGCTCAGCACGCTTACCAGAAACCGGTTTTCCGGATAGTCCCGGCATAAATTTTCCAACGCTCGCAGATCCGCTCTGCCCACGCCATCACCCGCCAGCCGAAGCCGCGGATTGACTTGCCGGCGCACGCCGATCATAAGAGACAACGGAATGTCGAACTCGCGGCACGCGGGCAGCACGGCATCGCGAAGCATTTTCCCCCGCGGCGTCTCATCCGGAAATTGGAAAGTATCAGGCAGGGAAACGGCCATATACGCGGGCCGCATACGCTTATACCAGTCAGACAAAAATCTGCGAAGCTCTGCAATCGATGGGCCGGACGCCTGAGCATCAACCTTGTAACCGAGACTAGACAACAGCTCCCAAGGCTCCGACCACTCTCGCAGGATTCGGTCCAGGCGCAGCACCGGCTGAAACTGTGGATCGCCTTCAACGCCATTCATCCACAAAGGATATTCTGCCGGATCGAGAGGATCGTTGGTCATAACAACCATGCTGACCCCTGCCATCTCCAAAACTTTCCGGATATGCGAATCGGCACTTTGATTTCGAAAAAAAGATCGAGCCTCAGCCAAATCGCGGCTCTCAGTCGGCAGCCCGAATGCTTTGAGAACGGCGATCACTCCGCGAGTAGCTTCCGAGATAGGAGTATTTTCGATGAACAGTGCGCGCCAAATTGCATCGGTGCGTTCCTGTTTCGCAAGAGACCAATAATGCTCCGGCGTCATGCTTGAGGAGCGGAAGAATTCTGCTTCCAGATAATGGTAGGTGATCAGTTCGTCGATGCCCCACAATCCCAGCTTGCCGAGCGCAGGCGCGAAAAGATGGGTGTGCATGTCAACGACCTTGGTCGATGCCAGCACATCTTCTACCGCGAAAAGAATCTGATCTTTAGCCAGCAGATCTGCGGATTGACTGGTCATAGAAAGTAAAATTTATGCGCCAACGAAAAATGAGTCTATACGATACAGCAGCCGCAGGGCGTATCTAAACTTTCCCATCGAAGTTCATTATGATTAGGATCATGACTTGCTGAAGTGGATGCACGCATCCACTCCCAGGCAAATTTGCCATGCAGAATACTGTGCTACAACTCGATCCCGCAGATAACGTATTCATCGCGCTTCGTGATCTGCGCAAGGGGGAACGGCTCGTTTTTTCTGGCCGCGACTACATCGTCGTTTCGGATGTCCCCGCCAAGCATAAGTTTGCGATGAACGATATTGCTCGCGAAGGCAATGTCGTTATGTATGGCGTCCTGGTTGGCAAGGCGCGAGAGCCAATCCGCTCCGGGGAAGTGTTGACCACGCGAAATGTCTGCCACGATTTTTCCCCTTTTCACGAAAGTTCGCGCCATTACACATGGAAAGCGCCGGACGCAAGCCGCTGGGCAGAGCGGACATTCCTTGGCTACCACCGGTCCGATGGGCAAGTTGGCACGCGAAACCATTGGCTCGTGGTTCCTCTGGTTTTCTGCGAAAACAGAAATATCAATGTATTGAAAGAAGCCTTCGAGGAAGAACTGGGCTTTGCCCCCTCAAAGATTTATCGTCAACAAGTCGCTGAGCTGGTCAGATCTTACCGAAAAGGCGGCGCTAAGAATGTGCAGGCGCATTCCGGCGAGAAAGATATTGACCCATCCGCGCGCCCCAAAATTTTCGACAATATTGATGGAATCAAGTTCCTTGCGCATCACGGTGGCTGCGGCGGAACCCGTGAAGATTCGAACAATCTGTGCGCGTTACTGGCAGGATATATCCATCATCCGAACGTGGCTGGCGCTACAGTTCTTAGCCTCGGTTGCCAAAATTCGCAGGTCAGCATTTTGCGGGAGCAAATTCGGCAACGCGATACAGATTTTCGCAAGCCGCTGCTGATCTTCGAGCAGCAACAAAGCGGATCGGAATTCAAGATGATGTCGGAGGCGATCCAGGCCACTTTTCTGGGTATGGTCGAAGCCAATGAGTGTAAACGCACGCCTGCGCCACTTTCTCAACTGTGCATAGGCTTGAAATGTGGAGGATCGGATGGCTTCTCGGGTATCTCCGCAAATCCCAGCATTGGCCATGTCTCCGATCTGCTCGCAACATTGGGTGCAAGAATGATTCTCTCGGAATTCCCCGAACTCTGCGGAGTGGAACAGCAACTGATAGATCGCAGCACGAACCAAGACGTCGCCGATCGGTTCATGCGGCTCATGCGGGATTACGCAGCCCGTGCCAAAGCCGTCCGCTCCGGTTTCGAAATGAATCCTTCTCCGGGAAACATCCGCGATGGGCTTATCACCGACGCGATGAAGTCGGCAGGAGCGGCGCGGAAGGGCGGAACGTCACCGGTGACAGCCGTGCTTGATTATCCCGAGTATTGTGTGCAGCCCGGACTCAATCTGCAATGCACCCCGGGCAATGATGTCGAATGCGTCACGGCACAGGTTGGCGCGGGCGCCAACATTGTTTTATTCACAACAGGTTTAGGCACGCCAACCGGCAATCCCGTTGCACCAGTGGTTAAGATTTCAACAAATTCAGAACTCGCCCGAAGGATGCAGGACATCATCGACATCGATGCCAGCCCAGTTGTTTCAGGAGAAAAGGCAATTGAGCAAATGGGCGAGACGGTCCTGGAACGCGTGATTCAAGTTGCAAGCGGCGAGGTCCATACCAGGGCGGAATTATTAAATCAGGACGATTTCATCCCGTGGAAAAGAGGAGTGTCGCTCTGATGACGTCGAATTTCTTCTGTTCAGGCGCCCGTTAGCAGGCTGCTTCCGGAACTATCCCGCGAAAGCTGGGTTTACAACTGCGGCGTCCGGGAACCCATAATAAAAAATCTCGGTCGCAAAAAGATCCCGGTGTGGAACAAAGGAGGCTGTCATGCCACTCAATTGTTCAAGACTCGGTCTGGCTTTGTCATTCTTCCTTGCCGCTATGGCCAGCACAGCGGCTCATTCGCAGACTGATGTTGCCTTGAGCCTTTATGGCACATTCAATGACACAACCAAATACAACATCGGCCTCGAACACCAGACCGCAGCTAATGCCGCGGGAGGGCTGTTCGAGCTTCGCCACATCAGTAATCCCTTTGTCGGCTACGAAGCCACCTACTCCTTCAACCGCGCCAACCAGGAGTATGTGTACACCGGTCCGACCCCGGTAGGGTCCGGGCCTGGCAACAATCTTGCCTCCGTATCGGCCAATGCGCACCAAATCACTGGCGACTGGCTATTCTCGTTCCCCGCAGGGAAGTTCAGGCCATTCGCGCTGGCAGGCATCGGTCTCGAGCTCACCGAACCCGTGAGTGGGCAGAGCCTAACCACCAGATCAAACGAGCCGGTCTATGTTTATGGCGCTGGACTCGACTGGGGACTCGTTCCGCACTTCGGCTTCCGTTTCCAGTATCGCGGCAATGTTTACAAAGCTCCCAACATCACCACGGCCTATGGCTCCAACGGTGGCTTTACGCACACAGCCGAACCGATGATTGGCGCTTACTTCAAATTCTGAGAAACTTCTACGGCAGTTTGACTCGAGCTTCCGGCAACAGGCGCACAGGACCCAGCAATCCCGATGGCATGAAAAATGTTCGCCGTTGAAACATCACAAAGTGGGTATCACCGGCCATGCCATCGCCTACGAGCCGATTGCGAAGCGTATTGACTACTACGATTTCAAAATGGTTTGCCCCCACCTTTAAGTACGGAGCAACATCCAAACGATAAGGCCGCATGAGCAAGGAGTTAATTTTCTTGCCGTTGATCCATATCTCAGCCACATCGTGCACTTCTCCAAGATCCAGTTCGAGCGCAAGGCCGGGCCTCAGATAAGGCTCAGCGATCTCGACATCGAGGCTGTAATGCCCATGCCCGGAGAAATAGCGCAAGTTTTGCGAGAGACTCCAATCCTGCAAAGGCGCGCCATGAATCTGCTGGGTCCATTCCTTGCCGTCCTTATCGTTCCCCACCAGCTTGAGCTCCCAGTTCGGCCCAAGGGTTAAAGCCAGGGGAATATCTTTTGGCGAAACCACAGAGTCGGCATCTTTTCCGTTGCTGAATGCAGTGTGATAACTCCCCGCTTCGCCAGCGATGCCGAATAACCCACCCGAAGTCCGCTCAACCCTCAGGAAGTTGGTATGTACCACATGCTTTTCCTGCGGCGATTTCGCCAAAGCGATTAACTCAGACCCATAAGGATCGAGATGGATATCAAGGGTGACATTGCCATTTTCCGAGCGATAGACCGGTGCCTCAACTACTTCCCCGGTCCACGGATTCCAAATCTGGGGAATGCGCTCTCCCGCAACCAACGTGACTCGCGCATCTTGCGCCGCCGCCTCGGGATTGCGGAAGAAAAAGAAACTTGTCGGTCCAATATCAAACTGATGGAAGAAAATATTGGGTTGAGGAGTAGCAAAACGTAAGTTTGGGTCGACTTTCAGTTCGGCCAGCAGCACACCTGGAACCGCACTCGCGTCCTCCACAAAACGAACACGCGCATTCTGCCCGGCTGTTGCAGCTTTAGAAGTTGCCTTTTCCGGATGACCAACCATTTCCTGCACAATCTGCTGAATCCGCTGTCCGTTCTCGCGATAATTTTTGAACGAAGCTTCTTCAGAAGGCAGGTGCTCGGCGAACACGATGGGCAATCCAGCTTGAGCAAATTCCTTGAGCTTCTCCGCTAATTGCAGGGGAATCCGAGTCTCGTTGCGCAGCACTAACGAGGGATAAACATTGCCGGGAGTATGAAGTTCGTGATTCTCGACGGTGGCGTGATGCAACAAAGTATCTTCATTGATGAAGTCGAAGTTATAGCCGTTCGCCATCAGGGAATATTCGAGTGGATAATCCTCATCCGTCGGCATCCAGCTGGGGTAATAGAGCCGGTGCGAATACAACGCCACGTGCGAGACGCTACGTCCCGATTGTGAAAGCGTCTGCACGCGAGCCATGTAATCGTTTAATGGTTTGAAGTAAGGCCAAAACGGATTATGAAAATTCAGGTGCGAGGAAAAAGTGTAGACGAGTTCATATTGCGACGAAAAAGGAAACCAGCCGGGGTCGGGACGATCCATGTATTCGTAAGGAAAGCCGTGATAGACCACACGATTGATGCCGGCGGTGAACAGCTCATCCGCTGTAATCTTCATTAATTCCGGCGTGGTTTCGTAGGGATGGTCCCGCCACACAAACGTCTCGCTGGAAATGGCATTCCTGCCGAACAGATGGCCTCCGGAAGAAGCAAGCTTCAGGAAGTCATAACGGCCGTCGGCGTAAAGAACTTCTGTTTCGGGGAAATCCGCCTTCCCGTAAATTTTTAGAAGATCGGCGGGCGCTCCGTGGGCCTGAATACGCACCTTGAGATGATTGCTATGCGCCCAGTCGACAAGCGGCTGATAAAAATTTCCGATCATCAAATCGGAGACCGTCAGCCAATAGTCGTGCCGTACCCGCTCTCCAATTTCAGGAGCGTCGAAAAAGGGAAGCGATGGATATTCTTCCCCGGGATCGCTTTCGCCAGGATGTTTTATCAAGGGCAAATACGGCGTGAGGTCGTAACCGCGGCGCTTTTGAAATTCTTCCAGAAAATCGTCGGTCCAGTACATGCTCTCAGCCGTAACTTCCAGGCTGTCGCAAAAGATGGCGCGCAGAGATTTGCCAAAGTCATCACCGAAGTATTTCTTTCCCTCTTCACCTACGGCTTCAATCTGCCGATCGAGAGCTTTTCGTTTCAAATGGTCGAGCACCCACTGTGTGCCAACTCCCGCGCCGCCTTCCACATTTTGCAAAGTTGGGGCTTGAATAAAGCTGAACAGCAGCCATTTTCCATCCGGCACTTTCCAGTTCAAATGATCCGTCTCGGTAATCTGCGGCGTAAGCACGATTGCTGACGCCAGATCGACCGTTCCCGACGAAGTGACAGCATCCAAGGGCACCGAATCCGAGAACTCTTGCAGCTTTCTTTTTCCGAATGAAGGCAGAGATCCCGGCACCGCAACCACAGCCACCAGTTTTTCCCCAGCCACAACCGGAGCGCCAGGGAAACGGCCCGAGTAAGTAGTTGGGCCAGTAAGAGCGGTTTGATGCACGATCAATTTCTGTGACGCAAGTTGTAAAGGGATGTAAGGGCCACCGAACGGCCAACCTGAACCAAAGGTTAAATCCACATCGAGCCCAAGCCGTCCACCTTCTTCAATCGCAAATTTCACATGACGGAACCACTCCGGCGTGAGAAAGCTGTCGACGCGGCGGGCTACTTCGCCTGAGGGAGCGGGATTCAGCCCATCTTTGAAAGACTGAATTTCTACTCCACCCAGGCCTGCTTCTTTAATAATTCGCAGCTCGCGCGCAATCTCTTCATCGGTGACGTCTCCACCCGGCCACCACCACCGCACCATAGGACGCGCCGACGCGGGAGGATTCTCGAAGTCTGCCCGCAACTCATTTCCAGGTTTTTCCTGAATGGAAGCGGCCGGAACAGGAGAGGAAGTCTGAGCAGTGGAGAATGAGGTGAGACACGGCGCGCAAGCCAGCAACGCCAGGATGCTGCATTGTATAAACCGCATCTTTTCAGGAGCCTTAACTGTGATTTTAATCACACTGCATGTGAATTTATCACAGATAGTTCGGGCTCAGTTGCCTGCCACTGTTCTCATTAAATTCGGCTGACCAGTCTTTCCCGCATAGACTCAAACTGAGTTTGGGAGCCACCCAGGCGGGGTAAATGCCCAAAGTTACCTTTCAAAACACAATACCTATCCGTCCCAAGCCTCTCTTCCGGCTATAATGAACAGCTAATAAGGGGCATTTTTACGAGACACCTCTTTCCGAGCCAATCGTTCATGCGTGGACTGGCGCTTTTGCCGCTATTGGCGGCGCTTTCCAGCTTCGGCATTGCGCAAGCCGCTGCGCCCGCGCCATCACAACCATCTTCCACTCCGCAATCTCCCCCGGCGCAAGCACGCGAGAACTCGGCGCACAATCCCGGCGAGTCGGATTCGGACGACATTCCTAAGATTCACGTCGGCATCAACGAAGTGAGCGTGGTGTTCACGGTGACCGACAGGCACGGCAAGCGCGTGACCGATCTCAAACAGAATGATTTCCGCGTGGTCGATGACAGCAAGCCCGCTGTCGAGATTCGCAGCTTCCACGCTGAGGCCAACCTGCCGTTGCAGGTGGGATTGCTGATCGATGCCAGCAGTTCAGTGCGCGACCGGTTTAAGTTCGAGCAAGAATCAGCGATTGAGTTTTTAAACCAGACCGTGCGCAAGCGCTACGACCAGGCTTTTGTAGTGGGATTTGATGCGACACCCGAGGTAACGCAGGACTTCACGGACGATACGGAAAAATTAGGCCGCGGAGTCCGCGCGCTGCGTCCCGGAGGCGGCACGGCCATGTACGACGCGCTTTATTATGCCTGCCGCGACAAGCTGCTGAAAGAGGCAGCCAGCGGGCCGAGCCGGCGAGCGATTATTCTGCTCAGTGACGGAGAAGACAATCAGAGCCATGTCTCGCGTGAAGAAGCCATCGAAATGGCGCAGCGGGCCGAGGCCATTGTTTACACGATCAGCACCAACGTGAGCGGAACCCATGGGCCCGGCGACAAAGTGCTGGAACGGATTGCCGACGCGACCGGCGGACGCGCATTTTTTCCCTTCCAGATTCGCGATGTGGCGAACGCCTTCGCTGAAATTCAGGATGAGCTGCGCAGCCAGTACGCGGTTTCCTACAAGCCGGCCGATTTCAAGGCCGACGGGCATTTCCGCAGCATCGAGATTGTGGCTAACGATAAGAAAAATTTTCGCGTGCGCGCGCGCCGCGGATACTATGCCCCAGTGGCGCGCTAAAAAGTGAACGTCCGGCTTCCGCCGTTCGGCTTTCCGAAATTTAATCTAATTCGATCCTTGGTTTTTTCAAGCAAATAAGCCATGCCGGGATATTCAGGTACACCACTTCCCAAAAAATTGGGGATCAAACCGGGCTTTCGAGTGCAGTTCTCGAATGCGCCCGCCGATGTCCTTAAGCAATTGGCAGAAGCAATGGCCGAATGCAGTATCCAAAGGCAAGCTGCCACGCTGGATTTCGCCATGCTGTTCGCCAAATCTCGCGCCGAATTGAAAAAAGAATTTGCGCGAATCGCGAAGACGCTAGCCCCAGCCGGTATGTTGTGGGTGAGCTGGCCGAAAAAAAGCTCTGGCGTAGCGACCAATGTGGATGAAAACGTTGTGCGCGAGATCGGCCTGGATGCGGGATTGGTAGATGTGAAGGTTTGTGCCGTCACCGAAATCTGGTCGGGATTGAAGTTCGTACGGCGATTAAAAGATCGAAAGCCGTAGAAATAACAATCGCCGGCCGGCGCTTCTGCGGTCCTTAAACCGTAAGCACGCCGGACGGCGGATTTGCGTTCGCCAGTGTTTACACATAAGAGCCAAGCTGAGGTACGGAGCCGGTTAGCGTCCGCCGGTCAGCCAGGCTCAAAACTCAGGCAGTCCTGGGGCCCATTATGAGGTGGGCGACAAAGGAAATGACCGCAAATAGCAACAGAAGGTGGATCAATCCGCTGGCCACATGGAACATCAGAAAACCGCCAGCCCAGATAATAAGCAACAGTAAAGCAATGACGAGGAAAGGTCCGAATCGCATTTCCGCCTCCTAAGCGTTTAAACTTTAACCTGCCAAGTGCAACTCCGGCAAAATCACTCTTCGTTTATAAGCCGCGAGTGGGGAGTCACCTATCGGCAGAAAGCTGTAAATCGCCAGTAAGAGTGCGGTATTTAGCGTAGGAAAATGAAGGAGCGATCCATGGTTCGAGTAGGGTTGATCGGCTTCGGGATGGCGGGACAGGCGTTTCATGCCCCGGTAATCAACGGTGTGCCGGGGATGGAATTGGCCTGCATTCTGGAACGGCGCGGCAACAATGCGAAAGAAAAATATCCGGACGTGCGTGTAGCGAGAACACTGGATGAATTGCTGGCGGATAAAGAAATTCAACTGTGCGTGATCGCAACGCCGAACGATTCCCATTACGAATACGCGCGCGCGTGTCTGCTGGCCGGCCGAGATGTTGTCGTGGACAAGCCTTTTGCGCCCACGCTACTTGAGTCGGAAGAGTTGGTGCGCCTGGCGGCGGAGCGCGGACGTTTGATCACTGTCTATCAGGACCGCCGATGGGACGGCGATTTTCATACCATCAAAAAACTTGTGCAGTCGGAACGGCTGGGAAAAATTGTGGAGTATGAATGCCGCTACGACCGCTTTCGTCTGGAACCAAAAACCAACGCATGGCGTGAGCGTGCCAGCCAGCCGGCGGCAGGCGTTTTGTTCGACCTGGGGCCGCATGTTGTCGATCAGGCGTTGGTGTTGTTTGGCGAGCCGAAGTCGATCACGGCTTCGGCATTTTGCCAGCGCGAAACTTCTCAGGTCGATGACGCCTTCGATGTTTGCATGGAATACGACGGCCTGCGAACCATGGGACGCGCGCGCATCATCGCATTCGCTCCGGGGCCGCACTTTCTGATTCACGGAACCAAAGGATCGTTCGTGAAGTATGGAATGGATCCGCAGGAGGCGCGCCTGCGCGGAGAGAATTATCCCAAAGGCAAGGATTGGGGCGCGGACTGGGGTCTGGAAAGCGAAGAGTTATGGGGAACGCTAAGTCTGGTCGGCGAGCCCAGCGTTAAGGTGAAGACGGAACGTGGCGATTATCGCGGCTTTTATGCCAATGTACGCGATGCCATTGAAAAGAAAGCTGCGCTCGACGTTACGCCAGAGCAGGCCTTACGCACGATGCGCGCTGTAATTCTGGCGCATAAGAGCAGCCGCGAACAGCGGACGGTCGGGTGGAACGAAAAGGCCGAGTAGGGCGCCGGTATCGTTAAGTGATCGTGTGCAAGGTATATCGTATTGAGTTGTCATTCTCCAGGTATTTCCATGATGTGACGGGCCGCAAACCTTTTCCATCCGTTCGGCCATTACGCCCATCTATTGAGTTACCCTGTTAACAGCACTACAGGCGCGGTTTCCCCGCAGCATTATTCACTAACCGATGTCACAGGAAGAAGAGGTATTAGGCAAAGCGTATGACAGCCGCCTCATGGCGCGGCTGCTGAAATATCTGCGTCCCTACCGCTGGCAGGTAGCGATCGCGCTGGCCTCGATTCTTCTGAAGTCTTTCGCCGACGTTCTCGGCCCATATCTCACCAAAGTAGCCATCGATCGCTACCTCGCTCCAGTCAAAGGCGTATCTTCCGGCTTTTGGAGTTGGCTCAGCCCGCGCGCCATTACCGGTATCGCGCAGATTGCGGGAATCTATGTTGGACTTCTGGTTTTCAGTTTCCTGCTCGATTTCCTGCAAACCTATTTCATGCAGTGGACCGGCCAGAAAGTGATGTTCGATCTTCGCCGCCAGATCTTCCGCCATTTGCAGCGCGTGCACATCGCGTTCTACGATAAAAACCCCGTCGGCCGCCTCGTAACCCGCGTCACTACTGACGTAGACGCCTTGAACGAAATGTTCACCTCCGGCGTAGTCTCGATCTTCGAAGATTTGTTTGTGCTCCTCGGCATCCTCGGCGTGATGCTGTGCATGAACTGGAAGCTGGCGCTAATTACCTTCGCCGTGCTGCCGTTCATCGTTTATTCCACTAAAATTTTCCGCGACCGGGTGCGCGACTCCTACCGCCGCATTCGTGTTGCCATCGCCCGTATCAATTCGTATCTCCAGGAGCACATCAGCGGCATGGTCGTATTGCAGCTCTTCAATCGCGAGCGCAAAGCCTACGACCGCTTTTCGGAAATCAACCGCAATCACATGGACGCATACAAAGACGCGATCATGGCCTACTCCGTTTACTACCCCGTGGTCGAGGTTCTCTCCGCGATTGCGATTGCCTGTGTCATATGGTTCGGCGGCGGCGATGTGATACGAAACATTCACGTCTCGAGCGTCGCGGTAAGTTTCAACTGGAAGACTCTGATCGCGTTCCGCCTTGTGCCTGTAGTTGCCACGCTGGGTGTGCTGGTCGCGTTCATCCAATACGCGCTACGCTTTTTCCGCCCGATCATGGACTTCAGCGAAAAGTACAACATCCTGCAATCGGCCATGGCCGCCAGCGAACGCATCTTCAAATTGCTCGACACGCCGGCAGAGGTAGTTTCGCCGGCCGTGGTGAAACACCCCGAAGGCTCAGGCCGCATCGAGTTCGACCACGTATGGTTCGCCTATCGCGACATATCGGAAAATAACGAGACTAGTGTGGTGACGGGCGCCCCGTCTGTCCAAGCCGAGACAGCGGAAAACGCACCCGACTGGGTCCTGCGCGACGTAAGCTTTACCATCGAACCCGGGGAAACCGCAGCCATAGTCGGCCATACCGGAGCAGGCAAAACCACTCTTATCTCACTTCTACTGCGCTTCTACGATGTCCAGAAAGGCGCAGTCCGCATCGATGGCATCGATGTCAAAGACATGGACCTGGTCGAACTCCGCAGCCGCTTCGGCGTGGTTTTGCAGGATCCCTTTCTCTTCAGCGGCACGATCGGCGGAAATATTCGCATGGGCACAGCTCGAATTCAGGACGCTCACGTCCAAAAAGCCGCCGAAGATGTGAACCTCGCCGACTTCATTCGCGCCCTGCCCAAAGGCTTCGACGAAGAAGTACGCGAGCGCGGCTCAACGCTATCTACCGGCCAAAAGCAACTCATCTCGTTCGCTCGCGCCCTGGCCCACGAGCCGAAAATTCTGATTCTCGACGAAGCCACGTCCAGCGTCGATACCGAAACTGAATTTCGTGTGCGCGATGCGCTCAGCCACATGGTCGAAGGCCGCACCTCGCTCATCATCGCTCATCGGCTTTCAACTGTGCAGCGCGCCGACAAAATCATCGTCATGCACAAGGGACAGGTTCGCGAAATGGGCACGCACCAGCAATTGCTCGCGCAGCACGGCATTTATTTCAAGCTTTATCAATTGCAATACAAGGATCAGGAAATTGCCGCTGGGCGCTTTCAGGAACCGGAGTCCGTCGTCAGCGCAGACGACTAGCCGCTAGAGCAGCGGCTGGGCAGAAGGTTCAGAACTCAAAATATCCCGCTGCTTGTTCCGCGCGGACATTGCCTTCCGTCCCGGTAGCCGCCAGCAAGCCCAACACTCCGCTCAAACTTTCCCACGCCGCTCGATTCAAAGCGGGGTCGGCAGCCACGAGATCCCGAATCATTTGCCACGCCGCCATGTTCAACGCGCCTTCCGGGGGTGGTCCCATGGCAAGGGAAACGCAGCATTGCGGGCAGAATGAAATGCGATGGGCAGACGATTTTTGCCGGGGTTTCACTCCGACGGTCTGCGCGAACATGTATAGAGCAACCGACTTGCCGCCGGTTTCAAGCTGTCGATTACAACGCAGGCAATGCATGTTCTCCAAGCGTTTCTCCTGGCGGCGTATTGCGGATGACGAATACGAATATTGTCTTGGCAGCGAGGAAAGGCGCAAGTATGTAAGAAGATTCCGCTCTTACTATGCTTATCCTGGGTCGAAAATCAAATTCAGTTACGAAGCAACTTAAACTGGAACCAACTTTGCTCTAGCCAGAGGCAGATTTCGTCATGCACTCTGATTGCGATGGATGCGAACTCAACTTTCGTCCGATTATCGAGCCTGCGCAAGCTGCGCGAGCCGCAACAGGTTGCAGCGGTGTGCTACCGCGTACGCAAGCAGGAGATCGAGTTTCTCCTGATTCAGACCCGCGGTAGCGGTCGCTGGACCTTTCCTAAAGGCAGCGCCGAAGCCGGCTTAACGCACGCCCAGGCCGCCGCGCTGGAGGCATTCGAAGAGGCCGGCGTGCATGGACGGATCGAAGAAGCTGCCTTCGCCGAATATTCTTGCCGCAAACAAGCCGCAATTCGCAAAGCTGGAGCAGACTTCGGCAAAGGCAAGCTCGCGGTCAGCGCTCATCTTTGCGAGGTGATGCGCCTGCGCACTCCAAAAGAATCCAATCGAAACCGCACATGGTTTTCAGCGCAGGACGCCCGTCAACGCTTGCGAGAGGATCGCACCAAGGCCGAAGGGGTGGAGTTTGCGCGCGTAGTAGATCGGGCAGTAGCTCGAATTCAGAGACAGCGCGACTCCGTCAGAATTGCCGATACTCAAAGCGGCGCCCAAATCAACCGGCAGCCCAATTTTTATCAGGACGACGCTAGAAAAAGCGACCCGCTTCGCAGAGTTCAGATCGAGGCTCCCGCGGAAACGCGGCCGGCGGCGACTTCATTCCCTCCCTACATGCGACGCCAGTTTGCGGGGGCCGGACAATTCACCGGTACAGCCGTTGCTCCTGGGCGTGTCGTTTTACAAGGCGAGGTCCTTCAATTTGTCTCCGTGCAAAGCCATCAAAATTCAAAACTGTTGGCTGCTCGCAAGCCGGTGAAAACTCTGCGCGCAAGAGATATCTGAGAGCTGTTATTCGTTCTCAGTCTTTATTCTTGGGCCGCTCGTAAGCCTTTGCCATATACTTGCGGGCTTCTTCGAGAGCAGCAAAAGTATCGTCGTTGGTTTGCAGCGCCTGTCGATATTCATTGATGGCGCGTTCGCGCTGGCCCGTAATATCGAAAATCTTGCCGAGCTGAATATGGCTCCAAACCTCAGTCCAGCGCGGCTCTCCATTGCCGTTGATGGAAGAGCGGTAGGAATTGGCCGACGATTGATAGTTTCTTTGCAGGAAGAAGATCTCCGCAACGCGGTAATGAGCCAGCGAACTGTTCTTGTTCTGATCGAGAGCCTTATTGAACTCGGCCAGTGCCCCGGAAAGGTCGCCCTGTTGCTGCAAAGCCTGGCCGCGCAGGATGGAAGCGCGCAACTTCACGTCGGAAGAATTGGTCAGAACGTGATGATCTGGATCGATCGAGATTCGCCGCGGCCGCCCGAATGTCTCCACGGTAAATGGCGAATTCGTGCCAACCACTTCCAGTTTCTTGTCTTCCGTCTTACCGTCGGTATCCACACGCAAAATCACCGGCATGCGGAACAAATCCAGGTCCTGTGAAATCTCGCCGGTCACACGAAACCCTTTATTGCTGCCCAGCCGGTACGTGGTGTATTTCAGCTTGAATTCAGGCGCTCCTGTGGAATCCAGCCACTGCGAAAAGAACCATGTAAGCTGGTCGCCGTAATACTTCTCGGCGATGGTGCGGAAATCTTCCATGGTGGTCGATTTCCCGGAATAAGTTTCGGCGAACTCGCGCATCGTCTTGAGATATTTGTCTTCCCCCAGCACCCAGCGCAGCATGTGCAAAATCATCGCGCCTTTGTCGGTGACCAGCGATTGAAACTCGGTAGAAAAAGGATCAAGCTTGCTGGCGCTGGAGAGTGGAATATTGTCATAGGCCAGGGCGCCCACGGACATATCCTTGATCGCCTCTTCAAGCCCAGCGGTGCCGGCGGCATTCTCCACATACATGGCTTCGGAGTACCGCGAGAAGCCGTCGATCAGCCACCAATCATCCTTGGTGGCGGGACTTACCGAAACTCCCCACCACTGGTGCGCAATGGCGTTGGCCATCAGCCTGTAATTAGTCTTCTCCGTAATCGACGGCGCGGCCAGCCCCGCGATGTTTGGCCCCCAGGCATAAGGAACGGTGTCTCCGGGAAGTTCCACCACGTTGAGCTTTTGCGATAAAGGGCTTCCATAAAGAGTCACGAAATACGTGAATTCCTGAACTGCCGTCGTCGTGTATTCAGGAGCCAGCTTCTGATGATCCGGCTTGAAGAAGACGTGCAGATCAAGTCCGGCCTCATCGCTTTTGTACTCCTGAAAAATGCCGGCAACGATGGTCCCCGGGAAGCTCGGCTTGTTATCGGCGAAGGTAAATGTTTTGGTGGGAAGGCCGTTGCTGTTGGGCTTTTTCGTCGGTGGATTATTGGTGACCGTAGTCTTGCCACTTCCAACCACCAGCATGTGGGCGGGAACGGTAAGGCTGATCGTAGAAGTAAAGCGGTTCAGGCCGTACCCGCTCACCGGAAACCAGCGTCCGGCATAGAGCAGGTAACTGGTGTCGTCGCCAATGGAAGCAAGTTTGAGCCCGGGGACGGGGCTGTCATCGGCGCTGTCCATCTCCCCTTCGTATTCAAAAGTAAGCGTAGTCGATGCACCTTTTGACAAGCCGGAAGGCAACGGCACGCGGATGGTGAAATCCTGTGTAACGCGTTCGGCCGAGAGTGGCTGGTCATTTTCGTCGAGAACGCGCGTAACGCGCAGCCCATTGTGCAGCTCGAAAATGGCCGTGTTTAAATCTTGCAGGGCAGTGAATTTAACCTTCGCCCGTGCCGAAATCTGATGCAGATGAGGCGTAAGCTCGGCCTCGATCTGGTAATCGTCCACCCGCAGGTGGACTTTTTCGGCAGCCCAGCTCGGCAGAGAAATGAAAAGCAACAGAGCAGAGAAACCCACCAGCACGCCCTGGGTGCGCCGAAGCTGTCTTTGCATTAAGGAGAATCTCCCGGAAATGGGCCTAACCATTCCTATGATGAAGATTTTCCACTAAAAGATGCTGTGAGCACAAGGTTTACCCCGGTATAGGGCGGCCACAGGTCGTGGATAGTCTTTGGTTCAGTTCTTGCCGTCGCCGGCAACCACTTCGTAAGGACGCATCATTTCGTTGTCTTCGTGTTCCAGGATGTGGCAGTGCCAGACATAACGTCCGGTAAAGCCTGTGAACGGCACAATAATGCGCGTGACCATTCGGGAATGAGCTCTTACTGTATCTTTCCAGCCAGCCTCCTCCGGCGGTGGAGGCTCGGGTGGTCCCATGAAATGCAATTGACGCTTGGTTTGGTATAGCCAGGGCTCGTAGGGCTGGCGGTCCAGGACTTGGAAGCGCACCAGGTGCAGATGAATGGGATGGGTGTCGTTCGTGGGATTGATCAGAGTCCAAATCTCGGTCGATCCCAGCACCGGTTTTTCCGTAATCGGCATTTTCCAGTGCGAGCCATTCAGCAGCAACATGGCGGGGTTGCCCGACTTGGTGATGTATTCGTTAAGCGTGAGCAGGCGGGTTTGTGACGCTTGCGATTCCGGGATCTTCGGCACAGGCCGAAGAGTGGCGGGAAACGAACTCGTGTCGGTCACCTTAGCCGGCTTGACGCGGAATTGCATGATGACAAAAGCATCGCTCTTAAGGATGAGTTGCGCGCCGCGATGCTCACTGAAATCGATGATAAGATCGGCGCGTTCTCCCGGCGCAATTTCAAGCTTCGTCAGCGGAACTGGCGCAGGCAGCAATCCCTGGTCCGTTCCGATCTGGTGAAACTGTGCGCCCTTCGAGCCCGCATCGTTATCTTTGTCATTGGCGAACGCTAAATGGTAGGTGCGGGCGTTCGATCCGTTCAGCAAGCGCAGGCGATATTTTCGGGGCTCGACTTCGGCATACGGAAAAAGTTTTCCGTTGACGAGAATGGCGTTGCCGAAAACCTCTGGAACCCATGGGGATTGCGGATCTGTCGAAACCGGATAAACAAGCTGGCCCTCTCGCGTCAGCCAACGGTCATAAAGAATCAGCGGCAGCTCGTATTTGCCCTTGGGCAGATTGAGCGCATCTTCCACGGCATCACGAACGAAGAATGTTCCTAACAGCCCTGCATAAACATTCAGGCGGTTAATTCCCAACGTGTGGTCGTGGTACCAGAGCATGGCCGCATCCTGCTCGTTCGGATAGTAATAAACAGAGGATTTTCCCGGCACAATCCAGTCTTCCGGATAGCCGTCACTCTCGGGTCCGGTTTTTGCACCATGCACGTGGACTACGGTGCGAACCGTGGGCTTGTCGGGCTCGGCTCCGTGAATGGTGTGATCAATCGGCAGGAAATGCTCGCTTGGAAGCGCGTTCGCCCATTCCACCAGTAGTGGTTCACCCGAGCGTGTCTCAAATGTAGGACCGGGCGCCGATGGCCCGAAGCTCCAGAACTTCGTTGGCGGCAGATCGCGGTGAACTTTGCTCGTTATGGCCTGGGCTTTGATTTGAAAATACGGGACGTTTCGCTTGGGATCGGAGGGGCTGGGCCGAAATCCCTGCTGCATGGCGATTTCTGGGATGGGAAGCTGGTCGACGAATTGCGCCAGAGTATTTACGTCAATCGCTGCGGGCATGGTGGTGTTGTTGCCATGCGTCATCGCATGCAGCAGCGCGTTTTTTCCTGCCGAAAGAGTTGCAGCCAGCAGGCTTGATCGTTGCAGAAATTTCCGCCGTGTAATCGCCATGGGTCCCTTTGCGTGAGCATACAACAACGGCAAGGCGGCGAGAGTGCCTCACCTGCCTTGCCGTTATCGTGAATCGCTATTGCAGACTACGACTGGCTGCTTACTTCACGGGTTCGCCAGTCTCTTCGTTGAGCAGGTACAGATCGTTGGTGACGGTCTGATTGAAATTGAACAGGGAGCTGATGGAATTTGCGACTCCATCAAACGAACCTTGCCCAATTCGCTGACCGCCGAGCCAGTTGTCCTCGATGAAGCGGATGACCGAGGTCTGATCGGTTACCGAATGATCGACGAAGTTATGCTGTGCCCAGGGTGAGACCACGAGCAACGGCTGGCGCGGACCATATCCGCAGCGGCCCTGAGCGTGAGTGGTGGACGGATTGACGCCGGCTAGCGCATTGGCGCCGCTGCCGCAGTTTCCCGGTCCGGTAAGAGCGTCGGCGGAGGTGTTCGATCCGTTGACGATCTGGCCGAGCTGGTGGTCGTACCAGCCGTCGGAATCGTCATAGAGCACGATCAACGCCGTGTTCGCCCACTCTGGTTGACCTTGCAGGAAGTTGGCGACTTTCACCACGAAGTGCTGCTCGTCCAAAGGATCGGAATTGCCCGGGTGAGCGTCTTGAATCGCGATGGCTTTGAGGAAGCTTACCGCCGGGAAATTGCCGGCAGAAACTGCGCTAAAGAAATCGTTGACGTCATAGTCGTGGTTGGCAGGATCGCCCGAGTGGCCGATCGTCTGCACCGATTTAGGACGGGCATGGGTTGGATTTGCGGTGGAAGCGTAGTACTGGAACGGGGTGTGGTGAGGAACATAATCCCCCTGCGCTCCCTGAACGATTGGCGAAGTCGACTGGCGGTTGCAACCCGTGCTGCCGTCCGAATTCACGATGTTCAGGTTAAATCCGCCGCCGAACCATCCCCAGGTAATCCCGGCTGTGTTGAGCAGGTCGCCGATATTTTTGCTGGCCATCTGCACGGTTTCAGAGCCGGAGCATACGTCGCCGAACGGATCGGGATCGCCAATGACGGTGAATCCGCCGCTGCCATCCCCGACCAGCGAACCGGTACCACCGGTGGAATTCGCGATGCCATTGGTCTGGCCAGAAATCAGGTTAATGGCGCCCACCGTGGAAGGGCCAAAGTTTGTGCTATAGGAGTTGTCGCTCATCGCGTAGTGCTGCGCGTAATTCCACAACGCGGTGGTGCTGTTGCCGTCGAAGTAGCCCAACACTTGACCGGTCGTCAAAACCGGTTGCGAACCGATGGGCTCTGGCGGCGGACCGGCGCTGCCCGTGTTCAGAGGGAACAAGTCCATGGCGCCGCCGTCGAAGGCGAGCTGTTCGGCCATGTAGTCATGATCCATGTCTTGCGTGAAGGCTTGCGAGCGGTCAAAGCGGAAAGGATTGGCTGCGCCAGCGCCATTGGCCGGGTTTAGGTTGGGATTATTGTGCAGCAACGCATTGCCCAGGCCATTGACGGTTGGAGTGTTCGGAAGAGCATTGAACTGCGGCTCGCCCTTCGGGTTAAGTGCTTGCGGGTAAGTACCGAAATAGTGGTCGAAAGACTGATTTTCGCCGAAAATGATCACAATGTGTTGAATCGGCGTGGCGGTTTTCACAGCGCCGTTCCTATCGGCAGCGGAGGCTAAGGGCGTTGTTACCGGCCCCACCGCGATAGCGGCGACGAGACACCAAGACAAGAATTGACGCATAGCTACTTATCCTTTCAAGACTGCAAAGATGGATTATCCCCAAGGCTTGGCAGAATCCTACGCAACAAAAGTTAAAGGAACATTAACGGAAACGTAAAAAATGCAAACGGCAAGCGGGATTTAGGGTTTCCGGGGTCGGAGAAGCGCGGGACGGAGCAACGCAAGAATGATCTCCGCTGCACGATCGGCCGGATGCGGCGATGGATTTTCGGTAGTGCCCGCAACCCGAAGCTCATTCTTGACCGTCGCCAGCCCCGCAATCATGCGGTCCCGCGGTGGACCGTCAGGAATAATTTTGTTCACCTGAGCGGCTACATTTAAGGCTGTAAAGTCATGCTGCACCAGTTCAGGAACGATCTGTTCCCCCGCGATCAAGTTGACCATGGCAAAATACGGCACTTTAACTCGCGGCTTGCCCAGGAAATAGGTAAGAGAAGAAACGCGGTAGACCATCACGAGTGGCGTTTGCATCATGGCAGCTTCCACCGTCGCGGTGCCGCTGGCGATAATGCCGGCTCGCGAATGCCAAAGCGCCGGCAGCGATTCAGGAACCAGAGTGATGCCGCGCTGCCCGATGAAACTTTCGAGAAACGCCCGGTCAAGTGTAGGCGCAACCGGCAGAAGAAATCCGTAGCCCGCTCCAAGCTGTTCCGCAGCTTCAAGTATGGTCGGCAGATTCATGCGCACTTCCTTCACGCGGCTGCCGGGCATAAGCGTAATCCAATACTTCGCGGGATCTAGATGAAATTCTGCGGCGTAATCTTTCCGGTCGATGGTAGGGTTTGGTAATTCGGCCAGGGGATGGCCAACGAAAGTCGCATCCACTCCCCGCTCGCGGTAGAACTTTTCTTCAAACGGAAAAATCACCAGTGCTTTATCCACATAATCGCGCAGCAGGCGCACCCGCCCCTGTCGCCATGCCCAGAACTGCGGCGCGACGTAATAAACCACTGGAATGCCACGCCGCTTCATCTGCCGCGCCACACGCCAGTTAAACGCAGGCGAATCGATCACAATCGCAAGGTCGGGCTTGCGCATGTCGGCTTCGCGAAGCAGCCGGTGGTAGAGTCCATAGATTTTCGGCAGGTGGCTGACGATTTCCGTGATGCCGACGACAGACAGATCCTTCGCGTCGACCACCGTGTCGCAGCCAGCCGCGCGCATGCGCTCTCCACCCACGCCGAAAAACTCCAGAGACGCATCACGGTGGCGCAGAGCTTCGATGAGCTGTGCCCCATACATTTCCCCGGAAGCCTCGCCGGCTGAGATCAGAATTCGCAAGAGAGCATTGTAAAGCCGAGGCGGGAGCGAAAGGACACAGATCCTTGCTCCGATTCCTGAGCTCAGCTAACCTTTTTCGCCCGTTAACGGTCTAAAGAACTATAGCCGGTGGGAACTTCGCATAGCCCACTTGCGTACTACTGTTCAGACGGTTAGGCGGGATTGAGACCCCTCGCCTGACGTTACTCGAGGCCCCCACGCTCCTCCCCGGAAGCGTGGGGGACAATATCATGCGAACGCTCATCGATATCGTCCGGCAGTCGCTCTCCACACTGTGGGCGCATAAGCTGCGTTCGTTTCTCACCATGTTCGGCATTGCGTGGGGTGTAGGTTCTTTACTTTTGCTGGTGGGTTTGGGCGAGGGCTTTCGCAGCGGGCAGAATAAAAATCTTGCCGAGCTTGGGCAGGACATTATTTTCATATTTCCCGGGCGAATTCCGGCGATTGAGGGCAGTTATCAATCAGGCCAGACCTATTACTTCAACGACGGCGACTATCAGGCCATTCGCGATCAGGCGCACTTTCTTCGCGCCGTCTCGCCGGTGCTGGAGCGCGACGATATTCGCGCGGTGAGCGACTATGGCTCGACTAACGGCCAGGTCTTTGGCGTTACTCCCGACTACAACCAGATTCGCAATACACCAATTGAACCCGGCCGGTGGTTCAACGACGAAGACAATACGCAGCATCGGCGGGTGGCGATTGTGGGATGGGAATTGCTGAAGAACATGTTTCCCGGTGTACCTGCGGTGGGCAGTACGATTTTGCTCAACGATATGGACTTCAAGGTGATCGGCGTGGTTCCGAAGATTGGCAAAGAGGGAAATAACGGAACCAATAATCGTATTTTTGTGCCTTTCTCGACCATGCGCATGCTGTTTCCGCTGACAGCGCAAAATACCGAAAACGCGATTTCATTTATCAATTACCGGCCGCTGAAAAAAGAGCTGCACCTGGAAGCCATAAAGGAAGCGCATACGATCATTGCGCGGCGACATGGGTTTGATTCGAGCATCGATGACGCTTTTCAGGATTGGGACACGATCGACGGAGCGATTCGCGTGGCAAAAATCTTTGACGCGATGGATTGGTTCCTTGGCGTGGTGGGACTGGTAACCCTGGGCCTGGGCGCTATTGGGATTATCAACATCATGCTGGTTTCGGTTACTGAGCGGACGCGCGAGATTGGGCTGCGCAAGGCTTTGGGCGCTACACACCGGAATATCCTGACGCAGTTTTTCATCGAAGGAGCGTTTCTTACGGCGTTCAGTGGCGGAATTGGTTTGGCGATTACCAGCGCTTTTGTCGCTTTGCTGGCGCAGTTACCTTCTCCGGAAGGGTTCGATACGCCGCGCATCGTGCCGTCGTCGGCCATTATTGCGATTGTTTCGCTTTCGATCGCGGGGATTGTTGCCGGAGTTTATCCCGCGCGCAAAGCGGCGCTGATGGCGCCGGTGGAAGCGTTGCGGCAGGAATAATTATGGTTAGCGATCTCGGTAAACAGGCTTTCAACGCGCTGAAGCACAACCGGCGGCGCTCGTTGCTCACCATGCTGGGCATGGCTTGGGGCATTGCTACGGTTGTGTTGTTGCTTGCTTATGGGGCCGGCTTCGAGGGCGCGCTGATGGTTGCGTTCCGGACTTTTGGCGGAAATCTGGTTGGGGTTTTTCCCGGACGCACTTCCGTAGAGGCGGGCGGGACGAAAGCTGGAAGGCAAATCCGGCTCACGCGCGAGGACCTCGATTTCCTCCACGCCGAAGTACCCATGCTCACCCGCATCTCTCCCGAAGTCGATAAGCAAAGCCTGGTTTCCTTCGGCACGCGCAGCGGCAGCTACAACATTCACGGAATTTTTTCCAGCTACGAAAAAATCCGCGCCCTCGATGTCGGCGAGGGATCCTTCTTCGGCGAACAGGACGACTTCACTCACTCCCGTGTCGCAGTGATCGGCTCCACGGTAAAGAAAAAATTATTCTCCGGTCAGAATGCCATAGGCGAAAGCATCCGCATCGATGGCATCTCCTATAAGGTGATCGCGATCCTTCGCCACACCATCTCCAATGGCGATGAAGACATGAACTCCTTGGTTTATGTCCCCTACAGCGCCATGGGCGATCTCAAAAATACCTACTATCTTGACGGCATTTTCATGGACTACGAGGGCGATCACATCAAGGTCGCGCAGGCTGTACGTGATTCCATGGCGTTTCATCACAACTTCGATCCCAAAGACGACCGCGCCGTATTCGTCTTCGACGCCGTAAAAGATCTCGCCGACCTCAACATCATCACCGTCGGTATCAAACTTTTGCTCGGTTTCATCGGGCTATTAACCCTCGGCATCGGCGGCGTCGGGCTCATGAACATCATGCTGGTTTCGGTCACGCAGCGCACTCGCGAAATCGGAGTCGAAAAAGCGCTGGGCGCGCATCGCTGGCATATTCTGTTTCAGTTTTTGGCCGAAGCGCTCGCGATCACTGCTCTAGGCGGGCTATTGGGAGTCGTCCTGGCCTATCTGGTTTCCTGGTCCGTCGGATCGCTCACGCTATGGAGCGCCTTCATCGAAGACGCCAGCGAAGGCGATATCCATCTCTACATCGACACGGCAACGCTCATCTGGTCCACCGCTATTCTCAGTTTTGTCGGAATCGTCAGCGGCATGTTGCCGGCCATTAAGGCCGCAAGGCTCGATCCAATCGAGGCTCTGCGCTACGAGTAGTAGCGCTTGCGTGCGCGTACAGCTCTGCGCGTCACCTCAAACCTCATACAACCAGCCTAGCGGGGCACAGGCAGATTACTGCTCCAGCAATCTGCCACAACCAGCCACGCGCCCAAACGCCGCCAGCATCTCAAATACTTTCCGCGGTCGGCGCAAATGGTGCCATCTGATTGGCGAATGGCGACCGTGTAGCGGCCGATTTCCATAGCCAAATCGCCGGATGCATCGACGCGTATAGTTTCGAATCGCAGGTCTTCGTATCCCGAGTCGCCGAATTCGCGAAGCAGGTGCTCCACGGCTTTGGGTCCGTATGCGGCGTCATGATGTGGAGCCATGAATGCGCCGTCTTGTGCGAACAGCGCGGCTGCTTGGTCGTAATTGCTGGTGTTGAAAGAGGTGACGAAGTCTTGAGCTAGGTTGCGGATCAAAGACTGAACATCCATGAACGGACGCGAGTCCGCCAGGGAACTGGAATAGGGCCGATACATCTACTACCTCCTGGGGGAAGGCCAAGAGCGATTCCCGGCCAACAGAAACCGCTCTCACTAGCAGAAGCATTCTAGCGCAAAATGGCGCTGTGGAAAGATAAAAGTTTTGCAAATATGAGACGAATTTCTGCGCAACATGTCAGTAGAAGGCTGTAGATCGCGCAATGAAGTACAGGTCAGCGACAGCCGGAGAGTTCGAGCCTGCATCCGACCTAAGCCCGAATTGGAGGCAAAGCAGAAACTTACGCGAGGAGATCCATCTATGAGACTTCAAGACGTGAGCATGAAAGGCTTAGGTGCCGGGTTGTTGGGAGCAGGTTTGTTGGGATTGCTGTTAGGCTCCCCTGTAAACGTGAAGGCGCAGGACACGCGCGACGATGCAAAGCCGCCTCAAGAACAGCCAAAGCAGGAAGAGGCGAAACCGGCCGCGCCGCAAGCGGCCCCAAAAGACATGAAGCCGCCGCAGGAACAGCCACCGGCAAAAGCCGATGAAGCCAAGCCGATGAAGAACGAAAAACCGAACGATGACATGAAGATGGGAAAACAGGACCAACCCCAGGCGCATGCTAAGCCGGCCGCGCAACAGGGTAAGAAAATTCCCGATGCTAAATTCCACTCGAACTTTGGCCGCCAGCATACCTTTCAGGTACAGAAAACGGTCATAGTCGAAGGTCAACCCCGTTTTCAGTACAGCGGTTATTGGTTTACGCTCTCGGATCCGTGGCCGGTGGGATGGGCATATGCCGACGATTGCTACATCGACTTTATTGATGGTGAGTATGTGCTGATTGATTTGCTCCATCCGGGAGTGCAAATCGTTCTAGTTGTGGTGGACTAACCAGCTGATTTGTGGCAGCGACGCATGAATAGCCTTTCCTGTGGGAGATCGAGCACCCCTTCAGGGGAGGCTCTTTTTTACTCTAAGGTAAGCTCTAAATAAAGAGAGAGAGAAGACGAATTTATACTTGTGCTCGGGCGCGAGTGAAGTTATCTTGCGCGAATGAGCGTAAGCCATTCGATTGCGAATCTTTCACCCGAAGAAACCACCATTCGTCTTACCAGCACGCATCCTGAACAATTCTGCCCGAACTGTTCAGCAGAACTGAAAGAGCACCGCTGCAAACTGAGCTGCCCGAAATGCGGATTCTATTTGAGCTGCTCCGATTTTTACTAAACCTTTATCTCTCACCACTCGCCTTCCTCCTGACAACGCCAGCAGCGCCGTCTACAATAATGAAGGAATTTATTTCTTTAGCGATAAGAGGAGAACGAAATGGAACGCAAAGCAAGCGCAGTATGGAAGGGTGGGCTAAAGGATGGCAAGGGATCGATCTCGACTCCCGGTGGTGTGCTCAAAGACACGCAATATTCTTTTACTTCGCGATTCGAGAATGGCCCCGGAACCAATCCCGAGGAACTGATCGCAGCCGCCCATGCAGCGTGTTTTTCGATGGCGCTCTCCGTGCAATTGGGTGCAGCGAATCTGACTCCTGAAAGCATCAGCACAAACGTGACGCTAACCATGGAGAAGCTCGACTCCGGATGGACGATTACAGCCAGCCACCTCGATGTCGTAGGCAAGGTACCGGGCGCCGATGACGCCACCTTTCAAAAGTGTGCGGAAGCAGCGGAAAAGGGATGTCCGGTGTCGAAGGTGCTGAACGCAAAGATTTCGATGACGGCAAAACTTGGGTAGCGATGCAGGGAACTATTCGGTGGAAGTTGGAACGGGTCTGCCCATGCTTCCGGCAGCTGAAGAACCGGCTGCGCCGGCGGAAGCTGCTGCCGCAGCGGTATTTATTCCCGCCGGAGGCATCACTTCGCCAACTTCCGCTTCTTTTGCCGTTTCCGGCACCGGAGGCGGCTTAACGCCATCGACCACGTGATGGCTTAGGCAATAGAGTGCCAGCTCGAGCCGGTCGGCCACTCCAAGCTTGTCGTACACCTTGCGCAGATAATTTTTAACCACCTGCTCGGTGGTTCCAACCCGCACCGCAATCTCTTTATTCTTCATTCCCTGCGTGACGCAGGAAACAATCAAGGCTTCTTTGGGTGTGAGCTGAACTTTTGGCCGTGCTCCCGAGGGCCGTAGATTATGCCCGCGGAACGCTTCCATCACCCAATGCACGGCCCGGCTTTCCAGCCAGGGCTCACCGGCGGCAACTTTGCGCAGGCAGTCGACAAAAACTTCCGGTTCCACCTCGCGCGACACAATGCCATGCGCTCCGCGGCGGAATAGATCGAGAGTAAGTTGTTCATCCAGCACCGGTGTGACCACAACAACCTTCAGTTGGGGCGCTTGCCGCAGAAATTCCGTGATAGACTCGACCGGATTCGGCGCCAGTGCCGACTCAAAGATAAGTATGTCGGCGGAAAATTTGGTTACAGCAGATTGCGTCTGTGGCAGTGTTTCAGCTTGCCCGACCACGCGAATATCGTCTTCCAGCGCAAAAATCTTGCGCAGGCCGGCGCGGAAAATCGCCTGCGTATCGGCCAGGATCACTCGGATCAACGCTTCTGTGCCGTTGTCAGGGTGAACTCCGTGATTTTCGCCGACGCTGACCGTGCTGGCCATCAGTTTCCTTTCGCGCTACGCTCGCTCGAAGTGGTACTCATCAATCACTACGCCTACGCCCCGGCGGCCTTTGTCCTCAAAGCTGCGGACAACGCGGCCATGGCAATCGATCTGTACATTGTTACGGGATCCAACTACATCGCCGGGAAGCAGAATGGTGAAGTCCACCAGCGATCCAACTGGAACGTCACGGTCCATGGCGAAGAGCACGCCATTGGCGGATATATTTTGCGTCTCCGCCGAACAAGGACCGCCCTGCGATTTCAACTCCACAGGCAAATGCAGGGGAAAGCGCGGCGCACTCTGCATTTCTGCATAATGCTTAATCGCAGTCTGCTCCGGAGATTCCGCTATTTCTTGTTCGCCCGCCGCTTCGCCTAGCACCGCTAACAACCTTCTTTCCGAGGCGCATACCGCGCATCCGGGATTTCCCGGACACTCGCATTTTTCAAACTCTAGGGGGAGCGTACACCCGGGAATCAGCCTCGCAAAGTTACGGAAGTCATTGAACGATAGGACGTTAAATGCTTGGGGATGAGAGGATTACAAGGAATTTAGGAGCCAGGCTGGAAGTAATGGTCCGCATCGAAACGGCAACTCAAAGTATCCTCAGAATTTCGTCACTTCGGTGAAGTTAAAATCGCGCACCTTCATCGCCGGCACGACCATATCAAACGATTCTTCACCGCTGGCACGAAGCGGTACGCTCATGCTTTCGACGTTGGAAAGCAGGTGAATCAGGCTTTGATTGAACCGGAAATTCCGCACGCCTCGCCCCACCCGCCCGTTTTCAATCAGAAAGGTTCCGTCGCGCGTCATGCCGGTAACAATTTTCTCGAAAGGATCGACCTCGCGGATATACCAGAGCCGGGTCACCAGCACGCCCCGTTCGGTGGAAGCAATCATCTCCTCCACTGTTTGCGGATTTTGCGCGGTCGCAAACACGATATTCATCGGCATCTCGCCCATTTCGTTCGGCAGCGCAAAGCCGTGACCGGTGGCAGCAATGGGGCCAACCTTGTCTTTATATTCTGAATTTTTCATTCGAGCCGCGGTTGCCCGCGCGTAGACCACTCGTTTCACGATTCCATCTTCGATCAGCGGCACCCGCTGCCGATCCACCCCCTCCCCGTCAAAGGGGGATCCAGCCTGCAAAGGATGCGAGACATCATCCCAAATAGTGATGTTTTTTCCGAAAAGCTGGCTGCCGATGCGGCCAGTAAGAAATGAACGTTGATCGAGGATGGCCATGCCCGAGTAGTCCCAGAACATGAAGCCAACAATATCGAGCACAGCCGAGGGCTCAAGAATCACCGCGTATTTCCCCGCCGGAATTTCCGCAGGACGCTCCGAGTCGATCGTTTTCTGTGCCGCAATCTCCGCCATGTGCAGCGGATCGAGAAGAGCAACGTCGGGAGAGTTGGCTTTCTGCCATCCGGAAGAGTCCGCGCCCAGCATAGTGATGGAAACTTCCGCCAAAGTTTGCGTGTGCCATTTGCTGAGGCCGCGCGAGTTGAAGATGCCCTCCACCGACTCAGCGCTGGAAAAAATTCCAGCCGTAGTCAGCTTGTGTTTATCCGCAACCTTTACGATTTTCCCCACGCCGTCGGCGCGAAGTTGCGGCGTGATCCGTGCAGTGCCATCAAAATACCGCGAAGGCACAAGTCGTGTGGAAACGGCCGACCCGCCCGTCTCTCCCGCCTCCAGTGCATCCGGCATAGGCAAAAGATCCGCATCGGGATGCTGCACCCTGGCCAGCGCTTCAGAAGATTCCACCACGCGGCGCAGGCTATCATCGTCAAATTTGTTCGTGGTAGCGCGAGCCGTTCGTCCGCCGAAAACGGTGCGAACAGAAATAACGTGGTTTTCATCCTCCACATTCTGATGAATCGTGTTATTTGCAAACCTCGTAAGCGCAAACCTTCCGCCCGAGATAAGAACCTCAACCTCATCAGCAGTCGAGAGTTTCTTGATGCGGTCGAAAATGTTGCTAGAGTTTTCTCGAGTCAGCATTGGGAGGTCAGCATTTGCCCGTTTCACCGGATCTAGCTAGCAATCCATACAATTCGTACCGTGGAAAGACTGCTGTCAACGAATAAATTTCTAAAAATTAACTTGTGTGCTCTTTCCCAAATTCTCAAATCCCTGAAATCTTTCATATCTGCACTCCCGCACGAGGCTAAATGCCAAGTGCTAAGTGCCAAGTGCCAAAATGCTAGCGTGGGCGAAGAAACCACTCTGTGAAAGATGTCACATGCTCCGATAAGCGCTCCCCACCTTAATCCCACGAAACCTCGAAGGCGCCGCCCCATGCCCGGTCCCCATCACCTGCTGCGGCTGTCCCTTTCCGCAATTCGGAGTTCCCCACAGCGTCCACTCATCGCGCGAGCAGATCGCATCCAGCGAATTCCAGAACTCCGTCGTAATTCCCGAATACGAAGGATTCTTCACCATGCGCGCGCGTTTGCCATTCTTGATCTCCCATCCGATCTCGCAGCCGAATTGAAAGTTATATCGCTTGTCATCGATCGACCACGAGCGGTTGGTTTGCATCAAAATCCCGTGATCCGTGGACGCAATCAGTTGCTCCAGGCTCAACGGCTTCTCCCCGGGCAGCAGACTGATGTTGGTCATGCGAATCATCGGCAGTCGATTCCAGCCCTCAGCGCGGAGAGTTCCTCCCGATCGCTTCTCGCCAATCGTGTGTGCCGTTTCGCGCGAACTCAGGTAGCCGGTAAACAATCCGTTGGTGATGATCGGCGTGCACTGCGCGGGTACGCCTTCATCGTCGAAGCCAAAAGTTCCAAGCCCTGGTCCATGCTCCTGGCGCGCGTCGGCGACTACATTCACCAGGTCGCTGCCATAACGCAGCGTGCGCAATTTATCGAGAGTAAGAAAGGATGTGCCGGCAAAATTCGCTTCCATGCCCAGCACGCGATCCAGTTCAATGGGATGCCCGACCGATTCGTGAATCTGCAAGCCCAGCTGAGAGCTATCGAGAATAATATCGAAGACGCCTTCAGGGCATTGGTCCGCATGATGCAGCGCCACCGCTTCTTCGGCGATGCGCCGCGCATTCTCCACCAGCTTCAATTCATCGATCAGTTCGTATCCTTTATTTTGCCATTGCCCACCGTAAGAATTGGGATACGAACGTTTTTGAATCTCATTTCCCGCAAACGCGTATGCCGTGTAGCCCGCGCCGGCCGAATATTTCGTCTGATGAATATCGCTCTCCTCGGACGAAACGAACCATTGCTCCTCGCGATTGAAATTGAGATTGGTTTCCGCCAGCGTGACGCCGGCAACCGAACGCAATTCCGAATCAATCTTCAGCAATAAAGCAATATTCTGTTCGACAGAAATCGAGAAGGGATCGATCACATGCGGTGTGGTCCATTCCGCAGTCACCGCTTTTTCCGGGGCAAGGCGAATATTTTCCCGCTTCACCTGCGCCGAAGCGCGGGCAATTTCAACCGCGCGCGCCGCTGTAGCCTCAACTCCGGAGCGGGACAAGTCCTCTGATGCGGCAAATCCCCAGGCCCCATCGGCAATCACGCGTACGCTGCATCCCACAGATTCAGAATCCGACGCGCTCCCGACTTTGCCGTTCTTCGTGGTAAGCGCCCGGCTGCGCTGGCTGACAATGCGTGCATCGGCATAGCTCGCGCCTCGCATCGCTGCTGTGTCTAGAGCCCAATGAGCGATTGTTTTCATTGTGGAAATTTAAATCTACCACGGGGGCGCGAACACACGGATAGCTATTAGGAAGAATCTACGGCGCAACCCGCGCCGCATCCAGCGCATGCCGCACTGCCAACAATTCTTTCAAAACTTCCCGCAGCTTGGTCGATTCCAGCGCGTTCGCGCCGTCCGACTTCGCTTCTTTGGGATTGTCGTGAACTTCCATGAAAACTCCATCCACGCCGGCCGCAACCGCGGCACGCGCCAGCACCGGGATGAATTCAGGCTGTCCCCCGCTGACCGCCGGCTCGCCATCATTGCTCTGCGAAGAAGGAAGCTGCACCGAATGCGTCGCGTCGAAAACCACCGGCGCAAATTTCCGCATGATGGCAAGCGATCGCATATCCACAACCAGGTTGTTGTATCCGAAACTGCTCCCGCGTTCGGTCAGGAAAACCTGTGAGTTGCCCGCCTCGCGGCATTTTTCCACCGCATGCCGCATGTCCCACGGAGAAACGAATTGCCCTTTTTTAATATTGACCGCTCGTCCGCTCAGCGCCGCCGCGACCACAAGATCAGTCTGGCGGCAGAGAAATGCGGGAATCTGAAGTACGTCGGCGACTTCCGCAACTTGAACAACATCTGCCGCCTGATGAACGTCAGTAAGCACCGGAAGCTGAAGCTGGTCTTTGATCTTTTTCAGAATCCGCAGGCCTTCTTTCAATCCCGGCCCGCGAAAGCTGCGAATCGAGGTGCGGTTCGCCTTGTCATAGCTGGCTTTGAAGATGAACGGGATGCCCAGCGATTTCGTCACGCCCTTGATGATCTCGGCCATGCGAATGGCATGCTCTTCGCTCTCAATGACGCACGGCCCGGCAATCAGAAAAAGATCGCCCGCGCCAATGCGCACATCGCCGACTTGAAATGAAGAAATCAAAAGCAAACCTTTCACCACCAGCACGCAGAGACAAAATAATGAGAGGTGTTAGGGAAAAGCTGTGACTTTCCTCAGCGTTTCCCGCGCTCCGCGATTCAAGCTTTTTTACCGCCGTGCCACCTTCTCCGGCCGGTGAAACATCTCAACCGCAGCAACTTCCTTCTCTGCCCGCCGCTTCGACCCGTGCTCATAAGCCGCTGCAATAAAAGTGCTGAACAGCGGATGCGGCTCCAGCGGCTTCGACTTAAATTCAGGATGAAACTGGCACCCGATGAAATGCGGATGGTCCGGCAGTTCCACCATCTCGACATACGTTCCGTCAGGCGTTGAGCCGGAAATTTTCAGTCCCGCCGCGACCATCGGCTCTTCATATTCGCGATTGAATTCGTAGCGATGGCGATGTCGTTCGCTGATTTCGAGCTTGCCGTAAATTTTGTGCGCCAGCGTATTGGGCTCAATCTTGCAAGTCCACGCTCCCAGGCGCATCGTCCCACCCAGTTCTTCCACGCCGCGCAATTCTCGTAGTTTATAAATCACGCGATGCGGCGTTGCCGGATCGAACTCGCTCGAATTCGCCTCTGCCAGCCCGACCACGTTACGCGCAAACTCCACGCAAGCCGTCTGCATGCCCAGGCAAATCCCGAAGTACGGAATTTTGTTCTCGCGCGCATATCGAATCGCAATCAGCATGCCCTCGATGCCGCGCTTCCCAAATCCTCCCGGAACCAGCAAGCCGTCGTAGCCTTCCAACTGCGCCGCAACTTCGCTCTGGTCAGCTGCTTCCAGCCCCTCGGCCTCAATCCAGTTCAACTGCAGTTTCAAATTGTGCGCCAGCGCGCCGTGGATCAACGCTTCCTTCAGCGACTTGTACGAATCTTCGTACTCCACATATTTGCCGACGATCCCAATCGTAACCGTGTCCTTCGGGTTGTAGACGCGATGCACAATGTCTTCCCACTTGGAAAGATTGCGGTCATTCGCCTCCATGTGCAGATATCTGAGCACCAGCGTGTCCACGCCTTCATTGGCAAACACCAGCGGCACTTCGTAAACCGAAGCCACATCTTTGGCCGTGATCACAGCCTCTTCCTGCACATTGCAGAACAGCGCAATCTTCGACTTGATATCCTTCGCCAGAAACCGGTCGGTTCGGCAAAGCAAAATATCGGGCTGAATTCCAATGCTAAGCAGCTCCTTCACCGAGTGCTGCGTGGGCTTGGTCTTCAATTCCTGCGCGGCGGCGATAAACGGCACCAGCGTCACATGCACGAATAAAGTGTCTTCCCGTCCCAACTCCTGCCGCATTTGCCGGATCGCTTCCATAAACGGCAACGACTCGATGTCTCCGACCGTGCCGCCAATCTCGACAATGGCCACATCCACATCCTGCGCAACTTTCTTCATCGCAGCTTTAATTTCATTCGTCACGTGCGGAATAACCTGCACCGTCTTGCCCAGGTAATCCCCGCGCCGTTCCTTCGCAATGATCTGCTCGTAAAGCCGGCCGGTGGTCCAGTTGTTGTCGCGAGAAAGCTTGGCGTGCGTGAAGCGCTCGTAGTGGCCCAGGTCAAGATCGGTTTCCGCCCCGTCGTCGGTCACAAAAACTTCGCCGTGTTGAAACGGTGACATCGTCCCCGGATCGACGTTCAAATAAGGGTCGAACTTCATCAGGTTGACTTTGAGGCCACGGCTCTCCAGCAGGCATCCGATGGAAGCTGCGGCCAATCCCTTGCCTAGAGAAGACACAACTCCGCCCGTTACAAAGATGTACTTCGCTGGCATCTGTTCCTCGCTCTAAATTGTGTTTGAGAATTTGTGCAGGTGGGGTGCACGATCAATTATGCCAGACCAGCCTGTGGAAAGAAATAAAAGAATTATTCTTTTCACCAAGAAGGCAAAGAGGCACGGAGAAACTAAAAAAGAGCTTTCTCCGTGTCTCCGTGGTTAGGCAATGCTTGAACCAGCGTTGACTATCCCGATAATGTGGGCGAGAATAAATGAGGTTCGTACCCATCGAATCGTAGTGTCCTCATTTGTGGGCCTGTGGCGCAGCTGGGAGCGCGCTTCCATGGCATGGAAGAGGTCGTCGGTTCGATCCCGACCAGGTCCACCAATTTCTTCGCCGAGCGATAAATAGGTTTTCCGACCTGCGCATCACCGAATCATCGCCGCTGCTATAATCAACAATTGCGCTCATGTCAACGAAACGTCTGATTCGCTCCACCACAGTTCTATCCATCCGCCGTAACAGCAGCGTGGTTCTTGCCGGTGACGGGCAGGTTACGCTTGGCGAGTCCGTCATTAAACATACGGCGAAGAAAATCCGCCGCCTCTATAACGACAAAATTCTCGCCGGCTTCGCCGGATCCACCGCCGACGCCTTCACGCTGTTTAGCCGCTTCGAGTCCAAGCTTGAGCAATATCACGGCAACCTCGGACGCTCCGCCGTCGAGCTCGCCAAAGATTGGCGTACCGATAAATTTCTGCGTCATCTCGAAGCCTTACTGCTGGTGTGCGACAAAGAGCAAACATTCCTGCTCAGCGGTCAAGGCGACGTGATCGAACCGGACGGCGGCGTAGCCGCCATCGGCAGCGGAGGCCCGTACGCGCAAGCCGCCGCGCAGGCGATGATGACTCACACCGAACTCCCCGCCCGCAAAATTGCCGAAGAAGCAATGAAGATTGCAGGCAGAATGTGCATCTATACCAATGATGCGGTAACGATCGAAGAATTGTGAAAAGTGGCCAGTGATCGGTGGCTGGTTAAAGTCACTTTTACTGACCCCTGATCGCTAGCCCCTGACCCCAGAATTTTATGGCCATCTATCTCCCCAGCAGCGCCGAAGAAGAACAGCTCGCACTCGACGAACTCACGCCGCGTGAAATCGTCGTCGAGCTCGACAAACACGTCATCGGACAAAAAGACGCGAAGCGCGCCGTCGCCATCGCCCTGCGGAACCGCACGCGCCGGCAAAAACTTACCCCCGAACTCGCCGAAGAAATCATGCCCAAAAATATTTTGATGATCGGGCCGACGGGCGTGGGAAAAACCGAGATCGCGCGCCGGCTCGCGAAGCTCGCGAATTCTCCGTTCTTGAAAGTGGAAGCGTCAAAGTTTACCGAAGTTGGCTACGTCGGCCGCGACGTGGAGTCGATGGTGCGCGATCTGGTGGAGATTGCCATCGACAACGTGCGCGAAGAAAAGCTGCAGGATGTAGCCGACAAAGCAGAATTGAATGCCGAGGAGCGGCTGCTGGATATTCTCTTGCCGCCCTCCCCGCCACCACGTCCGGCCGAGCCGACCACAGCGGGCGGTGTGGTGATCGATGGCGGCACGGCATTGGCCGAGTCTTCCTCGCGCACGCGCGAAAAATTGCGGCAGCAATTGCGCGAAGGCAAGCTCGACGAACGCCAGGTCGAGATCGACGTGCGGGAACGCAACTTCCCCACGTTCGAAATTATGAGCAACCAGGGTGTTGAGGAGATGGATATCAACATCAAGGACATGCTGCCAAATATCTTCGGAGCGCGCACCAAGAAGCGGAAGATGAAGGTCAACGAGGCGTTCGAGTATTTGATCCAGGAAGAAGAGCAGCGGCTGATCGATATGGATCAGGTGACGCGCGTGGCGATTGAGCGCGTGGAAAACGCGGGCATCGTATTTTTGGACGAGATCGATAAGATTGCGGGGCGCGAGGGCGGCCATGGTCCGGATGTTTCGCGCGAGGGCGTGCAGCGCGACATTCTGCCGATTGTCGAAGGCACCACGGTAAACACGCGCTATGGCATGGTGCGCACCGATCATATTTTATTTATCGCGGCGGGGGCGTTTCATGTTTCGAAGCCAAGCGATCTGATTCCTGAGCTGCAAGGCCGCTTTCCGATTCGCGTGGAATTGCAATCGCTAACCATGGAAGATTTTGTGCGCATTCTGACCGAGCCAAAATCCTCACTGGTAAAGCAGTACACGGCGCTGCTTGAGACCGAAGGCGTGAAGCTGGAGTTCACACCGGAATCGCTCGACGAAATCGCGCACTTCGCTTTTCGCGTGAATGAGAACACGGAAAATATCGGCGCGCGGCGGCTGCACACCATCATGGAGCGCGTGCTGGACGAGTTAAGTTTCGACGCTCCGGAGAAAAAAGGCGAGCACGTCATCATCGATGCGGATTATGTGCGCAAGATGCTTGCCGACATTGTAAAGGACCAGGATTTGTCGAGGTATATTCTGTAGGTCGCTGCCACCGGACGGCGTCTGATTGCCCAACCGGAGCGAGAGATTTACTTGCTCCTATTGCAACTTCGCGTACTCCGCCTTCGCCTGCTTCAAAACCGGGATATCAGGATCGGCATCTTTCCATAGCGCGAAGAAATTCTGGTAAAACTGGCGAGCGTTTTCGGTATTTGCCGAAGCGCTGTATGCGCGGGCAAGTTCCAACTGCGCCAGCGCTCCGAGCGGAAAATTTAAAATCAGGCCAGGATTGTCCGTCAACTTTTTTAATTCGGTGATTGCCTTCGCCGCATCGCCCATTGCCAAATAAGCTTGTCCACGCAAATATGCGGGGTAAAGCGTAGCCACCGGAATTACGCTGGAGTTTGAGAATTCCAGAGCAGTGGGGACACCCAAATCGTCAATGGCTTTCGATGGCCGTTTTTGACCCAGATCGATTTGGGCGCGAATCACTGGCAGCCAGTATTTCTGGATATAGGTGTCTTCAGGCCGCTGTTTATCCAGTTCCTTGCAAATTGTCTGCGCCCCGCTAACGTTTCCCATCTGCGCCAAAATGAGCGCGGTGAGCGTCTTCACGTCCTGCCCCTGTGAGAGCTTCTGCGCCTGGCTAATAAGTTCGTGGGCATGGCTGAACTTACCAACTTGCGTTTCCCGAACGCCTTGTTGGAGGAGGTATATCGCCGCCCATTCTTTATCTCCATTGCGTTGCATCAGATCTGCGGCGGCGTGGGAAAACGCGCGCGCCTTTTCAATGCGGCCGTGATAGGCCTCGGTTTCAGCCTGTTCGGAGAGTAAAAGAGTTTGCGCTCCGCGCACTTCGAGCGATTGCTGGACAACATGCTCCATTTCTTTTTTATCGCCACGAACAAAGGCGATCCAGTAGGCCACTTGCAACAAAACATCGGTCTGCAAGCTTCGCTTGCCAGCATCCGCCAGAATGGCCGCAGCTTCATCTACCCGGTTCAGCGCGAGCAGAGAGATTGCTAAGTTTGCATAAGTGCTGGCTCTCGAGGAATCTATAAGCAGGGCTTTGCGGAAAACTGGAATTGCCTGATCGTTGCGGCCGAGTTCGGAATAGTTGATGGCAAGATGGTTATAGCCGCCCGCGGAATCCGGATAGTTCTGCACTGCCAGCATGTAGACCTGCCCTGACTTTTCCAGATCGCCATTTACGTACGAATAATAGCGCGCGTCGATGGTCTCCCGTTCGGACTCGGTGACTCGGTCCCTGAGCGTATACGCTTTAGCCGCATTCTCGCGGGCCAGTTCAGATTCTCCAAGATTGTGATAGATGGTTGCCAGCGCGCCGTAGGCTACGGCGAAATTGGGATCCAGCTCAATGGCTTTTTTGAAAATGGGCAGCGATTCCTGATCGCCCTTCTTGTCCCAGGTAGCCAAAGCCAAACCGTAAGCGTTCAGCGCCTCGAGCGAAGCCGTGGTCGCTTGTTCCAGCGGCACGTCGAACTTTTGTACGGTGGCGAGCGATTCGCCCAGCTCTCCGCGCATGCGCGACGCTGCCTCGCCCAGCGCATCCAACACTTTTTCTTTCGACGCAGCCGTTGCCTGATCTTCGGCAAGTGTATTTCCGTTCTGGCAATTCACCGCTTTCAAACCCAAAACATATTCGGTGCCCAGGCTGCCAATGGTTCCGGCAAGGTAAGCCTTGCTGCCTGCGCGCTGGCATAATTCGCGGGCGACCACCGGCGTGAGCCGTGCGTCGGCAGGGAGGGTCATCTGCCGCAGGATTCTCACGGCACTGCTGGTGGAAAGCACATTTAAGAAAGGAGACTGTCGCAGAGAAATGCCAAGCGCCGTTTTCAGCGTGTCGTCGAAGATGGACTCGCCGGTACTGTTCGCGAAATCGGCCAGAACTACCGTATCTTTCACGGTCAAACGCTGTCTACGATACGAGTGATAGTAAATGCCGCTGGCTGCGAGTGCGGCTGCAATCAGCACGGGAAGCCCAATCTTCAAAATTTTTGCCGCTGCCGGTTTTTGTGCTGCCGGTTTTAAGCTGGACCCGGAATGGATGCCGCTCTCGGAGTCTCTTTTCAAGCGCTGCAAGTCAGTCCGTATGTCGGCCGCGTGCTGATAGCGTAGATCGCGATCTTTCTCCAATGCCTTGGCGATGACGGTTGCGACTTCGGCCGGGAGCTGTGGATTAAGCTGCGCCGCCGGCCGTGGAGCTTCATGCAAAATCGCCGCGCAAATTTCTCCCGTGCTCAAACCTTCGAACGGCGCCTTCCCGGTTGCCATTTCGTAAAGCACCGCGCCGAAGGAAAATAAATCGGTGCGCGCATCCAGGTCCTTGGCCCGCACCTGCTCCGGAGACATATAAGCCACCGTGCCGATCATCGCTCCCGGAGACGTCAGATCCGCTTCTTCTGATGTGATCGACATCGTCTTGCTTTCACTGCCGGCTTTTCCCGTCGAAACTTCCAACTTTGCGAGTCCAAAATCCAGAATTTTCGCGTGCCCTCGCTTGGTCACAAAAATATTCGCCGGTTTGATGTCGCGATGAACAATTCCCTCGGAGTGCGCGGCGTCGAGACCGTCGGCAATATCGATGGCGATTCGCAAGAAGTTTTCCAGTTCCAGCGGACGCCCGCCGATGCGGTGCTTGAGCGTCATGCCATCCAGAAATTCCATGGCGATGAAAGACTGGCCGTCTTGCTCGCCGATGTCATGAATCGTGCAAATATTGGGATGGTTCAGCGCCGATGTGGCCCGCGCTTCGCGTTCAAAGCGGGAGAGCGCCTGCGGGTCGTGGGCAATCTGTCCGGAGAGAAATTTCAACGCGACAAAACGGTGCAACCGCACGTCCTCGGCTTTGTAAACCACACCCATCCCTCCTCCGCCGAGTTTCTCTAGGATGTGGTAGTGGGAGATGGTTTGCCCGATCAAGCTTGCCCCGTTTTCCGCGAATTATAGCAGCCGACCGGCCAATCACCTCCACACAAGTCTGCTTATTGCTATTGTGCATTTCGTGATTCAGCCGTTTCATGGCTGATGTACTCTGTTATTTCCGCATGAAGATTCCCTTCAGGAAATTACTACCGGTCATAGGAGTATTGCTATGGGCCGGCGGGTGCGCTTCGGTAGGCCCGCCGGAAGCGCCGTCGCTGGAGCTGCCGAAGCCGCCCACGGATCTGCATGCCTCGCGCAAAGGCGGCAAAGTGACGCTGACCTGGACCATTCCCGCGCGAACGACAGAGCGGCAGAGCGTGCGATATCTGGGAAAATCCCGCGTGTGCCGCAGTTATACGGGTGCTCTGAAAGATTGTGCAGCCTCCGTGGGAGAAGCCGCGCCCCCGGCGGATTTTGAGAATCTGCGCCGAACCTCGGCGAAAAAGCCGGCGGCTAGTTTTATCGACACTCTGCCCGCCGCGGCCCAACAGGATCAACCCACCGGTTTTGCCACGTACGCCATCGAAGTTCTGAATGAAGCCGGACGCGGCGCGGGAATTTCGAATCAAGTGCGCGTGCCGCTGGTGCCCACGCTGCCTCCATTTAGCTCGTTCGCCGCGCGGGTGACGGCGCAAGGTGTGCTGATTTCATGGCAGTGTCCGCCAGCTACGGAGCGAAAGACCGGCATTCAGTATTTATTTCGCATCTATCGTCGGCAGGAGGTAAGTGCAAGCCAAGCCGCCAACGAAACCAAAATTGCCGATGTGGAAGCGACGGAGTGCGCGGAGGGAACTGCGTCGAACGTATCCGTCGATGGATCGAAGGAGCAAGAGAAGGCCGATTCGTTTCTGGATCAGACGTTCGAGTGGGAAAGAACTTATTTTTATCGAGGCACGGTCGTGAGCGCGATTGAGGCAGCGGGGAAGCCCGCAATTGAAGTGGAAGGCGACGACACGCCTGTGGCAAAAGTCTTTGCGCACGATGTGTTTCCTCCGGCGGTTCCTGCCGATTTGCAGGCGGTATTTTCGGGTCCGGGACAAACGGCATTTATCGATTTGATTTGGTCTCCAGCGACGGATGCGGATTTGGCTGGATACAACATTTACCGGCATGAAGCCGGGACGGCGGCTGTGAAGCTGAATTCGGAGCTGGTGAAGACTCCGGCATTTCGAGATATGAACGTTGTCTCAGGGAAAACATATTTTTATTCCGCCTCGGCGGTTGATGAGCGCGGGAATGAGAGCGCGCATTCCGGGGAAGCGAGCGAGAGTGTGCCGTAAGGCCTGCCGGTAGCGTAAGAGGCGGGAAGTGAAGAGACGGGGTTCGAGATTTTTTCCCCGAATTCCGGCGCTCTCGTGATTAGATAGAATCCATGAAATATTGCAAGTTTCAACTAAACGGAGAGGCGCATTACGGGCTGGTCGAGCCGGTCGCAGGGCGCGACTCAATTTTTCGCATTCTGCTGGCCGCGCCCGAAGATTCCGATGGCGATGTGGAAGGTCTGCGCTCCCGGCGCATTGAACCAATCGCGCTCGACGAAGCGACATTGCTGCCGCCGGTGCGTCCGACGAAGATTGTTTGCGTGGGTAGAAACTACCGCGATCATGCCGCGGAGCTGGGAAACGAGCCGCCGACCGAGCCGCTTTTATTCTTCAAACCGAACTCCGCACTGCTGGCGCCCGGCGGCGTAGTGAAGCGGCCGAAAATTTCGCAGCGCGTCGATTATGAAGGCGAGCTGTGCGTAGTCATCGGGAAGAAATGCCACTTACTGAACGATGGCGAAGATGTGAAGCCGTATATCCTCGGCTATACCTGCTTGAACGATGTGACCATGCGCGACGTGCAGAAAATTGAAGACCAGTGGGCGCGGGCAAAGGGATTCGATACGTCGTGCCCGGTCGGCCCCGTGGTGGTAGATGGTCTCGATCCATGGGCGGGTGTCGGTGTGGAGACGCGAGTGAACGGTGCAGTGCGTCAATCGGGTAATACGCGCGACTTTATTTTCCCGTTGGATGTTGTAATTCGTTTTATTTCGCAGGCCATGACGTTGCTGCCGGGGGATTTGATATCAACCGGCACGCCGGCGGGCGTGGGACCTGTAGTGGCCGGAGATACAATGGAGGTCAGCATAACGGGCGTGGGTACACTGAAGAATTCCGTCGCGGACGAATAGGTTTCGCCGGCTTACTGCAGGCGGAAGCGCTCGCGCATCAGGCGCTGCAGGCGCGGCTTATAGAGGAGATCATAGGCAAGCTCTTTATCCGGAAACATGGCAAGCGCGGCCCGCTTGGCGCCGGCGGCCAATTCTGAGGCTTCTTCCACGGTAAGGCTCGGATCCTGGCTGATCACGGAAGAAACCATCCCCATCATCACTTGCAGGCGGCGGATTCTCCGGGCTTCGTCGTCCGATTCGGTGGATGAATTGTTTGCCGGATGTAGATTGTTCGAATGGCCCGATGACTCCCCAGAATTCATAGTGCCCTCTTTAAATCCGCAATTCCGCGTACAGGTTGAATGTTCCAGCCCGCACCGGCTTTGCGAAACATTTCCAGACATTGTGCTCCAATCAGCAAAGAAATCAACCGCCCGAAAGTGCCGGGACTTGGCGTGGTTAGCCATATTTGCCAAGGCACTTCGTGAACCATCAAGATTTTCTCCGAGATCGTCTGGAAGCTTTCCCTGGTTTGAGAGGCTTCACCGCATTCTTCATTTTGATTTTGGATTTCGGGCTTCGTCGTGCTCCCGGAATTTTTCCGATGCGTGGATCGCGAGCGAGAACAAGATCACAGGCGTAAAGAGCCGCTGCTTCAAAATCCGGTGCATCTGATGGAAGTATTTGCCAGCCCGTAATCTTCTTTCCCAATAGCCCAATCGATCGCATGTTCGGAAACTCAGACCCAAGGCTCTCGTGATGCTCTACAGTGGTTGCTAGCCAGACTCCGTTGTCGGAGGTGTACGTTGGCTTCTCGCGTAAAATGAGTACGATCTTCTCGCCTACGTAAACAGCCGTACAGCCAAACATGGGGCGAGTCATGGGCGATAACGGAGCAATCGCGTCGAGTACGAATGGGTACGGAATCGCCTTGCGTGGTTTGGCCGCAAAGAGCGGATCGATAAGCGGAGCCTGCCTACGGCGAGACTTAGCCATGAATGTGGGAATTATAAATCCGATTGTTTTCGCCCCGGCAGGAAGAAATGCAAGGAAGAATGTAACTCCGCACTGCAACTGAACGGCAAGAGTTAGAATCTCAGGAGAGTCGAGTCAGCCGCGCATGAGCGGCGGCTCCAGGGAGATCACCATGGCAGAGGAGTCGAACGCAATGACGACGGAAGAGCAGCGTCCTGATCCCAACGAGAAGCTGGTAAAAGTATTTGATAGCGAGCAGGAGTCTGAAGCCTTGGTGGTCAAGGGCCTGCTCGATTCCGCGGGAATCGACAACGATCTTCAATCGGCAAGCCTTTTACAGGATGCATTCCCGGGGATGGGCGGAATGATTATCCTTGTGCGTGAGGAAGACGAGCAGAAAGCTTTGAATTTGATCGCGGAATCGAAGCAGGAAGTTTCTGCCACCGAACCTGATGACGATGAGACGCAGGCTTAACGGTTCTAATTTGCCGTCACGCGATTGGAAGAAGCGGGCCGGAAGGAGATGTTGCCTTACGGCTCGAGCGCTGGCACCGACGGCGTAACTGAGCGGCCATCCAGATAAAAACTTACAGCTCCGTCCAGGTCAGTCCGGTAAATGCGTGCTCCGGCGGCTTGTAGGCGGGCAATAACATCGGCTTTCGGCAACCCGTAAGATGTATGGGATCCTACCGAGATCACCGCGTAAAGCGGTTTCACACACTGCAAAATTTCCGGCGTGGTGGAAGTGGCGCTCCCGTGATGGCCTACTTTCAACAGATCCGCATGAGGATGATGCAGTGCGGCGATGCGCCGCTCCACGGCTTTCTCGGCATCGCCTTCAAGCAGAACTGAAGTTCCTCCATAGCTGACCCGCAAAACCGTCGAATCGTTATTCTTCGGTTCAAGGCCGACCGGCCAGTTCCGCGGCGGAAAAAGCACATCGACCTTCGCGCCGCCCAGTTCAAATTCATCACCCTCCCAATGGCGCACAACTCTAATTCCGAGCGCGTGCGCTTCCGTAATCAGGTTGTCGAGCGCGCGGCTCGGCGGCAGCAAACCTACCCATAATTCTTTAGGGCGAAAATCTTTCAGGATGGCAGCCATGCCCCCGATGTGGTCCGAATGCCCGTGAGAAATGGCGACGGCATCGAGGCGCGAAATGCGGCGCGTCCAAAGATAAGGCGCGACCACATCTTCCCCGAAATCGAGTTGCGACCCAGCGCCAAAGATCGGGCCGCCGGCATCGACGAGCAGTGTCCGTCCTTGCGGCGTGACGAGAAGGATCGAATCGCCCTCGCCTACATCGATAGAAGTTACTTCAAGAACTCCGGAGTGCGTTTGCGGACGGGGCGCAACGAAGGCCAGGGAAAGAGATGTGAGCAGTAACATTCCGAGTCCTGCAATTGCGAATAGCGAGCGCTCTCGCGCAAAAACCATGGCGATAACCAGTGCAGCCGTAGCCATGCCAATCATCACCAGCGACGGAGTTGCCACGCGCAGGTCCGCCAGGCGCAAATTTCCCAGACCGTGTACCGTACCCGTAATGGCTTGCAGAGCGAACGCCGTAAGCATAGCCGGAAGTTTCGCAAGCAGGAGAGAGATGTATCCCAGCGCGATGGTGAGAATTGCCGCCGGCATGAGAAGCTGCGTAAGTGGAACCACCGCCATGTTCGCGGGAAGGCCAATGGTGGTGGCGCGATGAAAGTAGTACGCCATGGGGAGCGCAAGGCCCATCTGCATGACCGACGAAACCAGCAATAGTTCGAATGCTCGCAGAGAAAAGATGCTGATTCCGCGCACGAGCTGCAATGACAACAATCGGCCCAGGAAGCGCCTGAGTCTCCCAACGATCAAACGCAGATCAAGTCGGAATTGGGCGAGCTTCGGAAGAAGCCTTGCGCCATAGTCGTCAGCATCCCAATGCGCGAGCGCCTGGCGATACAGGCCAGAAGTGCGTTCAACCAGCGGCACGGCGATCGCAGCCACAACCAGCACACAGAGAAATGTCATTTGAAAGCTGGCGGCAAAAAGCTGGTGCGGATCGAATACCAGCAAACCGAGAGCGGCAGCGCCAAGCGCGTTGACCATGCAGCGGTCGCGATAGAGCAGGCGCGTGCCCAGAAAGATGGCGCACATCAACGTAGCCCGCCAGACCGGCGCTCCGACTTCGGTGAGGACTGCGTACACGACACAACAGAGAATGGTGAGCACAGTCGCGGGAATTTCAGATAAATGCAGACGGCGAAGAGTCCAGAAAACCACGAAGGCCAAAATCGTAACGTTCATTCCAGAAACCACAAGAATGTGATAAGTACCAGAGCGTTGAAAATCTGTGCGGGTGTCGCGATCAATGAACGCTTCCTCGCCGATCACCATGGCGTCAATCAAAGCAGCTTGCTGCGCCGGCCAAAGCGCCTGCACTTTGGCGATGATGCTGGCATGAACCCGGCTTCGCCAGAGTGCAATGAGGCTTCCCGAGAAACCGGGGAGCAGTTGAACGTCATCGGATTTTGCCGACGCGAGCGCAGAAATGTCGTTCGCGGCGAGATAACCTTCATAGTCGAATGCGCCGGGATTGCGGAAATTGCGCGGAAGCTTGAGTTTTACCGGAACATGAATTCGCTCGCCGTAATGGAAAACGCGCATGGGTGCGCCTTGAAACAAATTTGTTCGAACGCTGTAAAGGCTGAGCCGGATGCCGGAGCGCAGCGGAATATGTGAGCCGTTCGCGGTGACGATCCCTTCGGTTTTAATGTCGAGAGTTTGCTTGAGTTCGCCGGGGGAGGATTCGCGCATTTTTCCGTCGTGAGTAACGTGCGCTGTAATTTCGATCTCTGGGCCATAGGCGAACGGTTCAAGCACGTTGGTGCGGATGGCGGAAAGCTCCCGTAGTTGAGCATTAAAAGTGCCAATAAATAAAAAAGAGGTCAGCGCAAGAGTGAGTGCAATCCGTTTTCGTCGGTGAAGAAAATAGATGCCTGCACCCAGAAAGGCCGATGCGGCGTTAATTAATAATGATGGGGGAGTGTGGATGTAAGCGGCGGAGAGTATTCCCAGCGCATAGGCCACCGCGGCCCAAAGCATGGGTTGACGAATAGGCTTGAATTGGAAGGTTGGTTGAACCTGAGACGTGGTGGATGAAACGGAAGACATTTGCAGTATCGCTGCGGCCGGCTCACCTAAGCGGCTGAAGCCACGATTTTAAGGAGGCTACTTATCGCAACGCTGAAGCGCTGCGCCACCTAAAGCTGCTACTAAAGTGCTGTGCATAGCTACGCCTCTAAAAGCTCGGCGACATCTTTAAATCTTTTTGAGGACGGGTTGTTCAGTCTCAGCGCACCAACTGCACGACGCTTTCGAGGTGATAAGTTTGCGGAAACAGATCGACCAGATGAACCTCCTCAACCCGATAGCCGCTGGCCAGCAATGGCAACAAATCGCGCGCCAGGGTCGCGGGATCGCATGACACATAAGTCACGCGTGGCGCCTCTGAATCCGCAAGCCAGCGCGCCACGCGTTCTCCCAAGCCGCTCCGGGGCGGGTCCACAACTACTAGATCGGGCTTGTGATGCAACTGGGGGAGGATAGCACCCGGCCCGGCCCGTCCCTTATCTCCGAGTTCGTTTACGTACCACTCGACTGCGGCGTGAACCGCCTTTCCATTCACCGGAAGATTGTAGGCAAGATCGCCTGCGGCTGTCTGTGACGTCTCAACACAAACGATGTGACGAAAGACACCAGCCAAGGCTGTGGAAAACAATCCAACACCTGCGTAAAGATCGAGCGCAAGTTCACCCGAGCGGCCCGCCGTAACGATCTTTACAAGTTCATCGGTAAGAAATCGATTTGTCTGAAAAAACGAACCGGCGCTCACGCGGTAGTTTCCCGCGTTAGTTCGATAAGCCATCTCCGGCATTCCAACCGTTACAAGTGGCTCTTGCACTCCTTTTTTCGCCTCGCGGAAGGCCGTGATCCCGGCAATCTCCGGCATGGCTGCACATAATTCTTCAGCCCATGCGCGTACGGCAGCACGGCGGGCCTCAGGATCACAGACGAGTTCCAGCAACAAGCGCGAATCATTTTCATTCGCGAAAAATTCAATCTCCCGCACGCCTTCGACCGCCTTGCCCGCATGCCACAGCGCGGCGATGCCACGATTGATGAGCGGCGAACTAATGGGACACTGCTCGACAGGCAGAAGTTCGTGCGATGCGAACCTGAAATATCCAATGGCAAAATCGGGTAGCGTGTGAATTTGCAGCCGGGAGCGGTTGCGGTAATTCCACGGCGGCGAAGGGTGCAGCTGAATTTCGCACTGTAATTCAAGTTTTGCAATGCGCCGTAGGTTCTCGCGCAAAATTTCTTTTTTGATTTCGAGTTGATGCTCGTAGCTGGTGTGCTGGTAATGGCATCCGCCACACCGCGCAAAATAAGGGCACGGCGGCGCAACCCGCTGCGGTGAAGGTCCCACAACAGCCGTTGCATGGGCGCGGGCAAAGTTGGCCTTTTGTTCGGTGAGCGTGGCTTCAATTTTCTCGCCCGCGAGAACAAAGGGAACAAATACTGCCTTGCCGCGTCCGTGATCGTCGGCAGGGAGGCGAGCCAGTCCATCGCCGCCATAGATGAGCTTTTCAATTGTGAGGAGCAAGCATTGATTCTACGGCATGGCAGCCGACAACTAGTGGTCTATAACGCTCTTCCCGTGGCCGCGCCGGAAGACCAGGCCCACTGAAAATTGAAGCCGCCGAGATGGCCGGTCACATCTACGACTTCCCCGATAAAAAATAGGCCTCGAACTTTGCGGCTCTCCATGGTTTTGGCGGAGAGTTCATCGGTATCGACGCCGCCCGCTGTGACTTCGGCTTTTTCGAAGCCTTCGGTTCCAGCCGGCGAGACCGGCCAGGTATGCAATTGTTTTTCGAAGTCGGCGAGAGCTTGGTTGGTCCATGACGAGAGTGCGTGAAGATCGAGCCAGCGATCGGCAAGTCGATGGGGCAGGAATTTCCTTAACTCCGCGCGCAGCATGTTTGCGGTTCTCGGTATTTGTGCGTCGTGAAATGCCGCGGTAATTTTGCCTTCCGGTGCAAGATCGATGTGAATCGGTTCGGACTTTTTTCGGTAAGAAGAAATTTGCAGGATTGCCGGCCCGCTCAACCCGCGATGCGTGATCAGCATTTTTTCGCGAAATTGTTGGGGGCCATAAGAAGCGATCACCTCAGTAGAAACTCCCGCCAGATCGCAGTAGTGGGAACAATCTTCCGCGCTCAATGTGAGCGGCACGAGCCCAGGACGCGGCTCGCGTATGGCAACGCCGAATTGCTTCGCCAAATCATACCCGAACGACGTAGCCCCGATTTTTGGAATCGAAAGGCCGCCGGTAGCAACAACAAGGGCCGGTGCGCGAAATTCAGAATCAGTCGTGCCGACGATGAATTCAGCACCGCTTTCAACTTCTTGAATATTTGCATTCAGAAAGATGCTTACATTGGCATCACGGCATTCCGTTTCGAGCATCCCGAGAATATCCCGCGCCGATCGATCGCAGAAAAGCTGGCCCAAAGTTTTTTCGTGATAGGGGATGCGGTGCTTTTCGACCAGCGCAATGAAATCCGCAGGGGTGTAGCGTGAGAGCGCAGATTTGGCAAAGTGCGGGTTCGAAGAGAGAAAATGTTCGGGCTGGCAATCAAGATTGGTGAAGTTGCAGCGCCCTCCGCCAGAGATGAGAATTTTCTTGCCGAGCCGGTCGGCGCGTTCAAGAACCGCGACTCGTCGCCCGCGCTTGCCCGCTTCGATGGCGCACATCAACCCAGCCGCGCCACCACCGAGAACAATTGCATCGAAACCCTGCTTCATTGAATCGCCTGTCATCTCATGATCGTTACAGGTAAAACAGGCTCAGGCGCGGCAGCGAGTATTTTTCCAGCAGCCGCTTGTGGAGATATTGTTTCTGAAGTAGCTCGATCTGCGGCCCGGCCATTTTGCTGCGGTATGGTGACAGTTCACGATCCGCCTGGCCGCGGGCATTTACGATTTCGTCATCCGGAGTAGCAGTAAGCAATGCGGCAAAGAGTTTTTCTTCGAGCACCGTAAGATGGCGCTCCAAATCCTCCAGTCGTGTAGGAGTCTTCTTGCTCTCGATCTCATCCGCCAGCTTGCGCAGTGCAGCTACGGAGCCATCCGCAATTGCACGAAGAGAAACTCCGTCGCTGTGCGGCAACTTCGCTTTTTCCAGAAGGCCTGCATTGTGGCGCAGGAAGCCGGCGATCTTCTCCGGCTCAAAGCCTAGCGCAGCGCCCGATTTCGCCGCTGTCTCTTGCCCGGAATCCGCGCCCACAGTCGCTTCTTTCATATCTTCGGCTGCACTCAGCACGGCCTGCGAGCACCAGGCAAGGCTATTAACCTTCCGCGTTTTCGAAGGACGCTGATCGTACCGATCAAATGCCGCATCGATTCCGCGCAGCGCAGCCTCGAGTGGAATGCCTGCATCCTTCCAGGTTTCGATCAACGCCCAGTCGAGCGTAGTCAACAACAAGCCTCCGCCACGGCGCCGCAGAAAATGCTCTTCGATTTCAGTGAAGTAATTGAAGTAATTTTCCACGAGAACTCAACGGATCGGACGAGCAGCGGAACCACGCGGCCCGGGACGGGAATGTTTCGCGGAGGCTTCGGGCGTAGCTCCCGCCGCCCCCTTAGGCGCAAGTCGCGACACTGCATTTCTCTCCCAGATGATTCGCAGGCCTTCAAGCGTCAGAAAATCATCCACTTGCTTAATGTACTTCGATCCCGTGCCGATCATAGGCCCCAATCCACCAGTTGCAAGCACCGTTGTTTTTTCACCCAGCTCGCCGAGCAGTAGTTCGATGATGCCATCGACCAACCCGAGATACCCGTAATACAGGCCGGATTGCAGGCTACCCACAGTATTGGTTCCAATAACGCGGGCCGGCTTGCGAATTTCAACACGGGGCAGACGGGCGGTACGCGAAAAAAGCGCGTCGGCCGAGATGCCGATCCCCGGACAAATCACCCCGCCAAGATATACACCCTTAGCCGAGACGCAATCGAAGGTCGTCGCCGTGCCGAAATCGACGATCACACAAGGGCCGCCGTATTTCTCAAACGCTGCAACAGCGTTGACAATGCGATCCGCGCCGACTTCGGCCGGATTGTCGTATTGCACAGGCATTCCGGTTTTAACGCCAGGTTCGATAAACAGCGGCTTGGAGTTGAAGTAGCGCTCGCAGACTTGCCGCAGAACCGGATCGAGCGGCGGAACAACCGACGAAATCACAATTCCCTGAATGCCCGAAGCCTCAAGGCTCGCCATGGAAAATAGATTGCGGAACAACACGCCGTATTCGTCGACCGTGCTGCTCTGCCGGGTGGTCACGCGCCAGTTAGCGATAAGGCGGTCATAACGTGGCGCAGCGCTGCTATCGGCGAGGGACTTCGCATCCCGGGCGAAGACCCCGAGCACCGTGTTCGTGTTGCCGACATCTAGAACGAAAAGCATAGTTGTTAACGAGTACTCAGCATCCAACTCTGGCATTCAGTCAGCAACGGCTCGTAGTCAGCATCAGCTTGCAGGGGCTGAATGCTGAGTGCCGTTCCATCACCGCGCTCTCACCGTACCACTTAAAACTGTCCGCAAGCCCTCTGCTGTTCTTACCAGCAGAAACCCTCGCTCGTCGAGACCTTCCGTTATTCCTTCGAGCGCCGACCCATTCTCCGCGATACGAACCTGCTTGCCGCTCACCCACGAGGAGTGCTCGGCGAAGCGGTGCAAAATTGACCGCCGGGCATCAGACTGCTCGACCAGTTGGCGATATTCCCGGTCGAGCGATTTTAACAAAGCCGCGGCCACTTCCACGCGCGACCACTCACTGCCGGTTGCCATGCGCAACGAAGTTGCTTCATTTTGCAATTCCGCGGGAAAGCTGGCTTGATTCACATTGATACCGACCCCGGCAACAACATGGCGCACCCGAGTGACTTCGGCATTCATCTCGGTAAGAATGCCGCAAACTTTCTTGCCTTCGATCAGAACATCGTTAGGCCACTTCAAATCGGTAACAACGCGAGAATCGACTTGCTCGATGGCCGCTCGAACGGCCAGTCCCGCAGCCAGCGACATAACGAGAACATCGGCAGGCGGCAATAAAGGACGGAGCACAACCGAGCAGTAAATCCCCGCCGAGCGCGCCGACTCCCAGTTATGCGCGCCACGCCCGCGTCCGGCCGTCTGTTCTTCGGCAAGAAAAACGCTGCCTTCAGGTGCACCCTCGGCAGCCGCCGCCATTGCTTCGCTATTCGTCGAGCCAATTTTGTAGAAATGATGCAGATGTCTTTCGAAGACGGTTCCGCGAATCATCGGCTGGAGAATCTCAGGCAGCAACAAATCGGGAATCGATTTGAGTTGGTATCCCGTGGCGGGATGCCCCGCAACCTCGACGCCCAGCCCGCGCAACTGCTGGATCAAGCGCCATACTTCAGAGCGGTTTAGGGAAATCTCCTGCGCGATCTTGGTGCCGCTTACGACGACTGTGGGGTGCTCCATAAGTACGCGAACGATGCCGCCAAGGCGAGCGTCGGTGCGGCCATCAGCGTTCGCGGGCAGCAGTTTGCCCTGAGCTTGCCGAACGGGCGCTCGCCCCCCACGAGTTGTCTTTGTCCTGGCGATGCAGGAATTATGCGGGAATCGTTGAAAAACAACAAACGACTGCGTGAGCGGTATTTCTGCTGTCTTGGCACTCCTCCGTCCCCTCCGCGATTAAAACTTTCAGGACGCTTATTCCACAGTCTCCGTAAACGTAACCACCGGATGCCCCAGCCCATACTGCCCTTCAGCCGTAACATGAACAGGTCCAGGCGTAGTCGGCAAAGTAAGAACCACCGGCGCAACCCCGCTCGCGTTTGTCACCACGGTGCGAGCCGAAAGCGTTCCCGCCGTCGTAGTAAAGAAAATCGTCCCTCCTGCCGCACTGCCGCCCGATTGTCCCGGATTCAGCGTGGCCGAAAGATTCAACTGCGCTCCAGGCGCGCCTTTCTGCTTGTCACCGGTTTTGGTAAGCGACGCCGGCGGGTTGCCAACCAGAACCCAACCGTCCTGCGTCTGGAAAATTCCGGTACTGTCGTCGCTGGGAACACTGTAATGGTAAAAGCCCGGAGTCGTTCCCGCCGTCACGCTAATGCTGCCTTCTTCGCCTTTACCCACAGTCGGCTTAGTCACCGTCACGGTGATTCCGCTGTCGGATTGCGGCGCGCCCAGGGTTACAGTCGCTGATCCAGAAACCAGTTTTGGATTGAGAACGACCTTGCCGCCCGCCGCCAACTGGGTCGTGTCCGGATTCAGGTCCCACTCCGCGCCCGGCAATGTCGATGTGCCGTTAATGACCAACAGCGTAATCGAGTAAGGCGCAAAGTTCATCGTCGAATTCCAGGCCTGCGTAGACGAAGGCACAATCGCCGCAGGATTCGTCGAAGACAATGTGTAAGTAGTAACCTGCTGCGCCGTGAAGCCATTAAATGCAAACGCGACCTGCGCGCTGTTATTGGGATCTTTATTCAGCACCATCGCCGTTAAAACATTCCCCGTAGAATTCAGCGCCGCATAACTGCTGAACAAATCAGGATCGCCGCTATTCGTCGCCGAAATCGAAGTAGTGGCAAACGCGCTGTGCTTGCCGTCGTAGTTCCGGTAAAGCTTCAACGCCAAATAGTTTGGATTTGCCGGAAGCGGCGCAACCCAGCGCGAGGCCAGATATGCACGCTCAAGGCCGAGAATCCCATAAGCGTCGGCGTCCGCGATAGCCGTCGAGAAATCGGACTCGCCGGCAAAGTTTGCGCTCCACTCGGTCACGCTTAGCGGTGTGTTCGGATAAATCATGTTCACAATCGCCCGCATGCGCGGCAGCCGGAAGGGAATCGTCTTGTTGGGCTGGAGAAAGGTCGTCCAAATTTGATTGATGTCTCCCGACTCGCTCACATAAGTCGGGTCCCAGTAATCGCGATAGATCCGCGCCGAAAGCGCCTGCAGTTGCGCCTGCGTCCAGCCGGAAGTATCCGGCCCGTCCGGATAAGCATGAATGTCGAACACATCCACCGTGCGAATGCCCGCCGCTTTATCCATCCAATAAAGCTCGTTCAGCCACCACGGCAAAAAGTCGACGCCAGCGTGCGCCGCCTTGTCATTATTGTTCTCGCCATTCCAGTAAAACCACCAGCAGCAACTCACGGGGCCGAAGCGTATAGCCTTGGGATCCCACCCACGCAATGCTTGCGCTTCTGCACGATACGTATCGCGCAACTCGTCATATGCGGAGGGATTGGGATGAACATCGCGATGCGTGCTGCCCCATATGTCGATTTCATTATCCATGTCATAAAAATGAGGAGCTTTCCCAAACGCCGCCGCCAAAGCTGTTGCCCACGTATTGCGGTAAACACTGCCGGGCGGATCGTTCGTCCCCGGCTGATCCAGCAGCGGCCAGTAAGCATCGTTAGGATTCGCCGTCAGATCGGTAACGCAGTCGGACTTTATGCCGTCGCCCGCATCCGGGTTATAAGGATCGACGCTGCACTGCGCGCCATATTCCGCAACCGAAAAACTCCAGTGTCCATTTCCATTTCCTTCCGCAGTCTTCGCGACCCAGGGCAGCATCACCATCGTCATCAGTGGATTGCCGCCCGCGGCCTTCACATCAGAAATAAACTTGGTTGAGGACGCATCCCCGATCTCGGTGTAGTTGAAATCTTCAAAGTAATAATCCGCCGCGGAGTTATTCGTGAACAATTGCCAGTTGTAAGTCGAAGTGGAATCTCCGCCCCAGCGCACCGCAGTCATCCCGCTATCAGTAATTGTCGGCGCATCCTGTGGATAAGCTCCGCCATAAACGTATTGGCTGATCGCATGCCTGTTGGTAAGAACATCAAGCGTGACGCTTACGTTGGTAGTGCCGGGAGTAGCCGCTTCGGATTTTGTTTGCGTACCGTTTTCAGCCGCCAAGGAATTACTAGCTAGCGGGAGTGAAAGCGAAAGTGAAAAAAACAAAACTGCAACAGGGCGAGAAACCAGAGTCATGGGGAGGGCCTCCGTTGCAACCACTCTAACGCGGATTGCGGAGTTTCCGTCTCACTCGAAGGTACAAGCCGGCGCCACAACCGGGGCGGTATTTTCGATGTACGGATGGTCGCGGCAAACCGGCCACAAGTACACAATTAGAAACAGGTGAGGGAGGGGCGCTAGACAGGCGACACGCGCAGGCTCATATCGACCGCCTGCGGCGAGTGGGTAACCAGGCCGACGGAGATGAAATCGACTCCGGTTTCGGCGTAGGCGCGAACATTTTCCAGCCGGATTCCACCCGAACACTCCAACGGAATACTGCGGCCATTCTTTTGTGTATCAGGTTGCGCGCAACGCTCCACGGCGCGGCGAACGTCTTCCGGCGACATATTGTCGAGCAAAATCGCTTCCGCGCCATGTACCAGCGCGTCTTCAAGCTCGTTCAAGCTGCGCACTTCAATTTCAATGGGCTGCGCGCCGCGCCGGTTGCGCACAGCTCGTTCAAGCGCGGGCACAATGCCTCCAGCCAGGGCAATGTGGTTGTTCTTGATCAGCACGCCATCGGAGAGATCGAGGCGGTGATTCTGCCCGCCGCCGCAGCGCACCGCGTATTTGTCGATAACCCGCAATCCCGGAGCGGTCTTCCGCGTATCGAGAATGCGCGCCTTCGTGCCTGAAACCGCTTCCACAAACCTGCGCGTGAGTGTGGCAATGCCGCTCATGCGCTGAAGAAAATTAAGGATGACGCGCTCGCAAGACAAAATTACGCGCGCATTGTGCTGAATCACCGCCACCGACTGGCCTTTGCGCAGCCGTACTCCGTCGAAAATTTCAGGGTGCGTGGTTACTTCATAATGCGAAGTAACGGCTCCATCAAGCGCAGCGTAAACATCGAGAATGCGTGCGATGACTCCGATACCTGACAAAATGCAATCCTGCTTGGCCAGAATCGTAGCCGAAGCCCGCTGGTTGGGGTCGATGCAGGCATAGCTGGTAGCATCACGCGTAGCGCGATCCTCGAGCAGCGCGTTCTCCAAAATCGCCGTAATTCGTCGCGAATTCCAATCCATAAAGGAAGAGCTATCTGTCCCTATACTCTAACAACTGTCATTCGATAGTGGCATTACCACGACACTGTCATTCTGAGTGAAGTGAAGAATCCCTTGCACCCATCCATCCCTTGCGACTCCGTAAGGAGTTCGCTCTACAGTACTCTCTCTGCTAACCGCAGCCCAACTCACCAGCCGTAGTCCGAGCCTTCTCCAGTAGCAAAGTCAATTCCCCCGCCCGCGTCCTCAAACCCTCAACCACCTTAGCTGGAGCCTTCGCCAAAAACTGCTCATTCCCCAACTGCCTTTGATTATTGGCGAACTCTTTTTCCAGCTTCTCCAAATCTTTTTTCAACCGTTCACACTCAGCGGCAACGTCAATTTTGCGTTCATAGATAACATGCACATCAAAACGTGCCGTGCTGCGCGCACCGGCCTGCTTCGCCAGCGAGCTGTCGGTAAACTCAATTCTCTCCACATTTGCCAGTCGCCCGACCGCGCCACGATTCTGTTCGATCATGGTGCGAATAGCAGGTTCCTGCGCAAAGATTTCGACAGGAACTTTCACTTTGGGTTCGACTTTCAACTCGGCGCGAACGTTGCGTACGTTTACAATTAAATCCTGCAGAATAGCCATTTCGGTTTCGGCGGCAAGATCAATCTGCTTGGTCTCCGCTTGTGGGTACGGCGCCAGGGCAATCGACTTCTGCGATGGATGGCCTTCGTGAATCGCATGCCAGATTTCTTCGCTAATGAATGGCATCACGGGATGGAGCAGGCGTAACGAAGCGTCGAACAGGTTGACGAGATTATTACAGGCAAGCCTCGCGATGCCCGGATCGGAGCCTTCGGCCAGTCGCGGTTTTATCAGCTCAAGATACCAGTCGCAAAACTCACCCCAGAAGAAATCGTAGATGCGGTTCGCCGCTTCATGAAAGCGGTAGGTTGCAAGAGCTTCATTCACTTCGGAGGTGACGCGATTGAAACGCGAAAGAATCCAGCGGTCTTCAAGCGCCGATGCATCGAAACCTGCAATGCCCGAACTCGTGGAGCGACCGACGCCTTCGTCCGTCCCCGGCCGCAGACCCGGCTCGATTCGGTCCACGTTCATGAACATGAACCGCGCCGCATTCCAAATCTTGTTAGCAAACGCCCGATAGCCCTCGGTCCGGCTTTCGTTGAAAGCAATATCCGTACCCGGCGCAGCCATCGCCGCCAAAGTAAATCGAGTAGCGTCGGTCCCGAACCGCTCAATAATCTCCAGCGGATCGATCACGTTCCCTTTCGTCTTCGACATCTTCTGCCGGTCGGCATCCCGCACCAGTGCATGAATGTAAACATGTCGGAACGGCACGCTGTCGTTTTTCTTATCAGCATCGCCGCTGGCTTTTTTAATGGCCGCATCCTGCTCGTGCCCCTGCATAAAGTGGCAGCCGAACATGATCATGCGGGCCAACCAGAAGAAGAGAATGTCGAACCCCGTGATCAGCAGGGTGTTGGGATAGAACACTTCGAGATCGCGCGTTTTCTCCGGCCATCCCAGCGTCGTGAATGGCAACAGTCCCGAAGAAAACCAGGTGTCAAGCACATCGGAAACCTGCTCCAGTTTTTCACTGCCGCACGTGCACTTAGTCGGAGCTTCCCGGGCAACCATCACCTCGCCGCAATCCCCGCAAGTCCATGCCGGAATGCGATGTCCCCACCACAACTGGCGCGAGATGCACCAGTCATAGATGTTGCGCATCCAGTTCAAATAAATCTGTTTGTAATTTTCCGGAACAATGGTGATCTCGCCGCTTTCCACGGCGGCAATCGCTTTCTCAGCCAACGGTTGAATCTTGATGAACCACTGCTCCGAAAGCCGCGGTTCAACCACCGTTCCGCAGCGCTCGCACTTGCCCAGTGCAAGCGTATGATCTTTTTCTCCTACAAGAAATCCCTGCTCCTGCAAATCGGCGAGCACTCGCTTGCGCGCTTCATATCTATCCAACCCCGCGAAGCGGCCCGCGTTCTCATTCATGTGCGCATGCTCGTCCATGATGTCGATCTGCGGCAGGTTGTGCCGCTTGCCCGCGGCAAAATCGTTTGCATCGTGCGCCGGCGTCACCTTCACCGCGCCGGTGCCGAACTCCGGCTGCGCCAGTTCGTCGGTGATGATCGGAATCTCGCGATTCATCAGCGGCAGCATAACTTTCTTGCCATGCAGATGCGTGTAACGCTCGTCTTTCTCATTCACCGCAACGGCCGTATCGCCCAGCATCGTCTCCGGGCGAGTAGTCGCAACCGTGATGAACTCGGGCTTTCCTGAAGCAGAGCCGCCTACCACCGGATAGCGAATCTCCCACAACTTTCCCGCCACCTCTTCGTGCTTTACCTCGAGATCGGAGATCGCCGTCTCACAGCGCGGGCACCAGTTGACGATATATTTCCCGCGATAAATCAGTCCCTGCTCGTATAGCCGGACGAATACCTCGCGTACCGCGAGGGAAAGATTTTCGTCCATCGTGAAATACTCGCGATCCCAATCGACGGACGCGCCCAGCCGCTTCATCTGCGCGAAAATTGCGCCGCCGTAAAGCTTCTTCCACTCCCAAACGCGCTCAATAAATTTCTCGCGCCCTAAATCGCGCCGCTTCTTGCCCTCTTTGGCCAGGTCGCGCTCCACCATCATTTGCGTAGCGATGCCGGCATGATCCGTGCCGGGCAGCCACAGCGTGATAAAGCCCCGCATGCGATGCCAGCGCACAATAATGTCCATCTGCGTCTGGTTAAGCATGTGGCCCATGTGCAGCCGCCCGGTAACGTTCGGCGGCGGCAAAAGCAGCGTGAAGACGGGACGAGTTTCACCCGGCGGAGGCGTGGCCACCGAGAATATCTTCTCGTTGACCCAGTACTCGGCCCAGCGCTTTTCAATGTAACCAGGTTCGTAGGATTTAGGCAGGTCGTGCGGCATAAGAAAGCAGTCAGCACTCAGCCGCCAGCATTCAGCCAGTCAAAGCCGATGATCAAAATGAAAATCGCTCTGACTGAATGCTGATTGCTGACTGCTGAGTGCTGTTTCGATCTTACAGGCCGAGGAAAAGAAGGGTCAAACGCTGGTGGGGGTATTACGCACTGAGGGGATTTTGCTACATACACTACAAAACTGGCTTTGATCTTAGGCCGGGGGGCACGCGCGTGGGGCTCATGCGCTTGTGCGTTCGAGCGCGAGCCGGCGTCAATGAGTGTAATCGCCTGATTGCTCCAACTATGATTGGGTGCCTGTCTTTCTGTTTCGCCAGACGATTTTGTTGCCTCCTACATAGGTACGGGGGATCAGAATTACCCTCATCGGCTATAGTTGTCCATGCCTGACAATACATGTGAACACTGCGGCGGTTCCCAGCTCATCAGCGGTCTCACTGTTTCTGCTTCTGGTGGTGGTGGTGACGTACATCCCGGCCTCCTCTGCAAAGAGAAAGAGAAAGAGAAAGACTTTTTCAAATGGTCCGAAAGGGAGAAACGGGAGACCCTTTTTGCTGACCTGTGCACCTCTTGCGGCACTGTAAAACGTTTATACGTGAAAGACCCGAAACGTGATTGGGTCGTATAATTTTCACGGTTTCAATCGGGACTGTCCCGGCCCAATGGGCAAGCGTGGTTGCGTATATGCTCACGCTGCTCAGGCCCGCGCGTATAACCCCGTCAAACGCTGGTGAATGCGTTGGGTAGAAGTACTGTTAGGTAGAAGTATTAAGGAAGAAAGCTGGAAAGCCGTCCGGGTTATTTCTTCTCAGACATCTTGCGGGAGATTTCTGCCAGCAGCCGGGGACGAAGGTCGGCCAGCACGCTGTCCACGATGCTGGCAACATCTGCGGGATTTTCCATGGAAGTGGGCGGCAGGGAAGCTTCCTGCGCAATTTGCTCAGCGCCCGCCGCAACAGCCATTGCGGCCTCCACAGCCGCGACAGCGGCTTCGGTCGGCTGGTCTTCGGTCGGCGATGGCTGCGTATTGCCATTACCGCGAACTTGCCGCCAGCTTGCCCACGCCGCAGCGGAGCTTTTAATTGTCTCAGATTCTGCTTCGCTAGGTACGTGAGACGCGGACGCGTCAGACGAAGATGAAGCAGCCATCGCCGGCTCCGCCGCAGACTCAGATGGCGAAGCCTCTAAAGAATGAACCTGGGTTTCCGCTACTAGATTCATCAGCTCGGCGGCTGTCGGTAAATCTTGCTCTGTGCTCGTCCTTGCAGACGATGTTTCCCCGGATGGAGCTTCGGCCGCAGCAGAAGCCGCAACTTCAGGAAGCGAAACCAGCTCATTTGCCGGAGTTGCACTGGAAGCAGGATCCACGGCAGCTACAACTGCCGTATCCGATTGCGCAACTGATACAGGCTCAGGCTCCGCAACCGCAACAGGTTCCTCTTGCCGCAAGCTTTCAGTATTCGGTGTTACATTCTCGAATGCTTTTACTGAAGCCTCTACCGGAGCCCGGGAACTTTCCTGCGCCGTAGTTTCAGCAGGTGGTAAGTTCTCCCCAGGGACAGAGCTCGTTTCCTGGGCGACGAAGGTCGCATACGCCTTCTGCATTTCCTGCTCAAGCGAGAGCGTAGCTTCTTCGCCTTCCACCGCAATCGCAACAGCTTGCCATCGCGGCGATATTTCGCCCACAACGGCCGCACCCGATTCCACGGCCACCGCCATGGTTACAGGCTGGTCAGCCGTTTCCTCAGCCGCGCGATCTTTTGTTTCCACTGAAGTTTCAGCCGCAGTTGATTCGGCAGCCGCACTCTGACTCTTGTTATCCCCGGCAATTTCAGCCGTCGCTTCCGTTTGCACCCCAGGTGCGGCATCCTGCTGTTGCACCGTGGCTTCTGTGCTCTTTGCAACGGGAGCAGGTTCCTCTTTAGCCGCCGCAGTCAGCATTTGGATCTGCGCCGCCGCCGCCGCAATTGCAGCCGCTTCTTCTGGAGTTACATCTTTAGGAAATCCGGGTGGTGCAAAAGCCGTAATATCGACGGTGGCTTCAGCCACCACGCTAGGCTGTGGCTCTTTCTTCTCGACCGCTTTCTCTGGAGCGCTCGCAGCAACATTTACCGCTGCCTTGTCCGCCGGCGTTTCCACCACCGTGCGGAGGTCGCGATTCATCGCGTTATAAATTGGCTGTTCTTCGGCAGCCGGCTCCTCGGCTTCCGCTTTCTTTTTCGGAAAGCCGATGCGGCTCTTCCATCCCTCGTTTTCGTTGCTGGTGTCGTTCTTGGTAATGCCGCCAGTTTCCTCAACTGCCGCCATCGCGCGCGCAAAGCGCCCGGGTTTCGAAGGCTCGGCCCGCGGCACAACTTTGTCTTCCAGCTTCGAGAGCGCGCTGAGCAGTTCGCTGGCTTCAAACGGCTTGACGATAAAGCCCTCGGCGCGCACCCGCTGTGCCTCTTCCGGCTTGAACGGTTCCAGCTTCCCGACGGAGAGAAGCACCGGAATTCGTGCTGTGTCCGGCGTTTCTTTCAGGCGCTGGCAGACTTCCAGCCCGCTGTAACCCGGCATATAAACGTCAAGAATGACGAGATCGGGCTTCAGCTCGACGATTTTTTTCAGCGCCGCCGAGCCATTATTGACGGCGATCACTTCATATCCTGCATCCGCAAGGATTTTGCGCCCCATATTTTGGGCGGTCACGCTGTCGTCGGCGAGCAGTATCTTACGTGCCAAGGGAAAGTTATCCTCTTTATGAGGGGAGATATCGCGAAGGTAACCTGTGCGGCAACGTAAGTCAACGTTCCGGCTGCGGGTAATACGTTACCAGCGGTCAGCACCTACCGCGCAAGCGCGAAAAGTGCCGCAGGGAACATCCAAAGCAACGGAACTTCCCGCCAAACAGGGCATTCAAGCCAAGGCGGACGTCGTCTCCAGCTAGAACGTGAGGATCTTCTTTATCCCCTTCTTTTTCTTCTTCTTGCTGCTGGAAACATCTTTGTCGCTGGCCAGTGAACTGGAATCCGCACTCGCCGTGGTAGTGCTGCTGCTGGCCGCAACAGCGTGTCCCGGTTGAATTTCGTTGACCTGCACCGGAGGCGGCAAGGGCGCGCCCGAATCTGCGGTAGGAGTCAATTCGTTGGGGTCGGGAGGACCGCTCGGCTTCGCGTTCGCTTCCGTGGTGGGTTTCAGCTCGTTCGGATCCGGAGCATTCGCCGTGTTCGGCCGCGCAAATGGATCGCCGCTCGCGACCGCTGCTGCTGCTGGCGGGGCATCCGATCGCGGAGCGGCTTCATTGGGCGCAAGCGTCCCACCGTTCTTCACCGTCTCGATGCTTACGTTATGGTCGGCGCTGGCAAGGCCCATGGCGCGCATCGCCGTCGCGCCCGCGTCTTGATTCGCAGCCACTGGGGTGGGATCGACCAGTGTCGGCTCCCCAACCTTCGTCGCCTGATCCACATCCGGTCCCTTCTTGACCACGCTCATCAACCTGGCAAGTGTTGTATCCTCGCGCCGGCTCTCTTCTTCGGCCCGATTCTGCGCCACGGCTGCCTTGGTCGGCCGCGGGATCGGTCGATGCAACGCCGCCAGGCGCTTCTTCGCGTCATCGCTTGCATCCATTACCGGATACCGCGTGAGGATCTTCGAATACGCTTCCGCGGCTTCTTTGGTCAGCTCCTCAATCATGTTGGCCTTCACCTGCTCGCCAATGCAGCCGCGCTGCGGGCTGGTCTTGACGCAAGTAGGCCGGGCTCGCATCTGCGCAATTTGACCTTCATAATTCTGCCCCAGGGTATATTGCGCCAGGTCGGCTTTGCTGTAGAGCGGATATTTTTCGGCCAAAGTCTTTAACCGCGCAATCGACGCCGGATAAGACATGCGGTCCGCGTAAAACTTGCCGATTTCGAACTCCCGCTCGGCCAACACTTCCTGCACTTCCATCAGGCGTTCTTTGCCTTCTTTTACCAGCTTCGGATTATCGGGATACTGCATGATTAAATTGCGATATTCCTCTTCCGCGCGCGCCGCGTGTGTGTAATCGCGATCCGCCTTCTCCATCTGCTGGTACTGAATGTTCGCGATCTTCAGCTGCGCTTCTGCCGCTTCCGGCATGTTCGGGAAGAACGTCTCAAAGTCGCGGTATTCCTGCTCGGCCTGGGCCAGCGAAGCGGTTCCACCTTCCGCGTACCAGGAGTCGCCCACCGCCAGTTTGGCGCGGGCGATAAATTCCGAATCCGGATAGGTGTTGATCAAGGTCTGCAACGTCATGCGCGCCACGTCGAAGCGGTTGTGCTTCATCGCGTCCATGGCTTTGTCGAACAGAACTTTATCGGGCTGCTTGGAGCCCACGCTCGCCAGTGGATTGACAGCCTTCTTATTGCTGCATGCCACTGCGATCAGCAGCAGCGCGCCCAGAACCGCAAGGTGTGAAACACGACGTAACATAGGACCTCGAATCAAAATTTGCAATCCATCGAAAGGCGCACTTGATTCTTCACCAGCAATAACAGGCTGTGGAGAAACACGGACCTGTTAAACCTTTACCAGCGCCGACTCCGTTGCCGCCTTCAGCAGCGTCTCGGTATTCTTCTTAGGATCACCGTGGCCGAACACTGCGTTGCCTGCGACTAAAATTTCCGCTCCCGCTCGGACCACGTCAGCCACAGTATCGAGCGCTACCCCGCCATCGACCTCAATCCGGAACTGTAAGCCCCTGCGCGAGCGAATCTCAGCCAATTGGCGCATCTTGTGCAACACTCCGGGGATAAATTTCTGCGCCCCAAACCCCGGATTTACCGACATAACCAGAACGTAATCCACAATATCCAGCACTTCCGAGAGCACCTCCACCGGGGTCGCCGGATTGATGACCACGCCCGCCCTGCAGTTGTGGCTCTGGATGAGATGCAGAGTACGATTCAAGTGCCGGCAAGCTTCCTGATGCACCGATATCCAATTCGCGCCCGCGTCCGCGAATACCGGAATAAATTCGTCCGGATTCTCGATCATCAAGTGGCAATCCAGCGGCAAATCGGTCACCTTGCGCAGCGATTGCACCACCGGGGGCCCGATCGTCAGGTTCGGAACAAAGTGCCCATCCATAATATCGACATGGATGACATTCGCCCCGCCTTCGCACGCTGCGCGCACCTGTTCGCCAAGCCGCGCAAAGTCAGCCGAAAGGATCGAAGGTGCCAGTTCAATCAATGATGGTCTCAGTAACGCCTGATCTCAAACAGGGAAGCGGCTTTCAGAAATTCTAACACGCTAAAACGCTGGATACTGGCGTAAATGCTGAATAGGCTAACGGGAACGAATCGGAAGAAAATTAAAACCTTCAATCCTGCAACGAAGGATTCGCCTGCGACTTCGGCGCCTTTTTCGTATCGTCAAACTCCTGCGGCAACTTATCTTTCCACTCGCTGAGGTATTTGCTCAGAATCGGCATCATCTCCTTCATTCCTTCCTGCGTTACGTCGGGCAACTCCTGAATTACTTTCTGTCCCACGGGCGAAGCATAAAACGCGTTCATGGCGGCAATGTCGCCGTGGGTGAAATGATTCTGGTACGCCGGAATCATCGCCTGCGTCATCTCATCGAGCGGCATGCCTTTGATCAATGCGTCCATCGCTTTTTTCCAGCGCCTGTCGAAGTCGGTTGGAACGCCTTTGTCCTTCGCCAGTTGATCGCGGAATATTTGCTGCATCGCCTTCGATTGCACCTCCATGATTTTCTGGACCATGTCGTGGGAGTGCATGGTCCGAAAGAACAAAATGACGTCGTCTTTCGTGGCCGGATCGGTGTCAGCATTTTGTGCCAGACAAGGTGCGGCAAATACGAGGCATAAAGCGGCCAGCAGAAAAGCTCTCATGAGAAAAACTCCTATAACGGCAACAGGCTAACCCATCGGCCCTGCTTAATCAATTGCCATGTCGGGAGCCTTGATCCCGCTTTAAGGGGATTTCGAAAGCCTCTTGGTCCACGCACTGCATGTTACGCTCAAAGTTCGTGTCAGCCGCGCCCCAATTCGCCACTGCTACCTATGGACTGGCCGCAGTCTTCGCCTGGGGCACCAGCGATTTTCTCGGCGGCTACTTCACCAGGCGCATCAACGTTTTCCTGTTCACCGCCGTCTTTAACCTCGGCGGATTGATTCTGATGGCCACGCTTGCCGGAGCCAGTCATGCGACCATCCCTTCGGAACATGCCGTGATATGGGCCTTAGCCGCAGGTGTAACCGGAAGCGTAGCTGTAGCCATTTTTTTTCGCGCGCTCTCCACCGGAAGAATGGGTTTGACTGCGCCTGTCGCCGCCGTCCTGAGCGCCGCCATCCCGGCTTTATTTTCCGTTTTCACTGAAGGACCGCCCAAAATCATTTCGCTGGCAGGCTTCGCCTTCGGGGCGGTAGGGCTTTGGCTCATCACCCGCACGGAAGCCGGCGCCAGTCCGCAGGGAATTGGTCTTGCGGTTTTGGCGGGGATCGGCTTCGCCGGCTTTTATCTTTGTATCCGCCAGGCTGGTGCTGGTTCGCCCCTATGGCTGGCAACCCTGACCCGAGCCGGCGGTCTGATGATCACAGCCTTGATCGTCCTGTTGCAGGGAAGCTTTCGCGGCATCACCGCATCCGGCGCTCGCTGGGCAGTGTTGGCCGGGTGCATCGACTCGCTCGGCACCATGCTTTTTGTTCTCGCCAGCCAGTCCGGGCGCCTCGACGAAGCGGTCGTAATTTCATCGCTCTATCCCGCCGTCACCGTGCTGCTCGCGCGCATAGTTTTGAAAGAGCACCTGACGCGGTGGAGGTTGATCGGCTTATTAGCGGCTCTGGCAGCAGTGCCTATGATCGCAGCAGGGTGATGTTCATTCTATATTCTGGAATACAGAATAAACATAAAATATTGCTTATATTATCATTTTAATGTTAATATTCTATATTCTGAAATATAGAATATCTATGTCTATTCACCCACAGGATATAGTCGTTGTCCTGAAGCTTGCCGTCAATCGCGATGTAGGTAAAAGGTGGACCTACGCCGACCTTAGCAAAGATCTGTTCATGAGTGCATCGCAGGTTTTCCGGTCAGTGGAGCGGGCTGAAGCGGCACGTCTGCTGAACGCGCCGACCCTTTCTCCCCCGCCAGAATTTGGTGAAGAACTGCCAAGAGTGTGGCTACGGCCCAACAATAACAACCTCAAAGAGTTCCTGATACACGGCATCAAATACGTATTTCCGGTCGAGCGTGGTGGTCCGACCCGTGGTATCCCGACTGCTGAGGGCACTCGCCCTCTCGACCGTCACTTTCCTCAGGATTTCCCACTCCCGCCAGTCTGGCCTTATGCGGAAGGTCCGCTGCGCGGCATTGCCTTTTCCCCGCTATACAAGAACGTCCCGCAGGCGGCTTTGCAGGACCCTAAACTCTACGAACTACTTGCCCTCGTGGATGCGATTCGTGAAGGGCGTGCACGGGAACGCGAGATCGCCATTCGTGAGTTGTCCGCGAGAATTGACTCTCAGTGAACCCTCCTCAACAGAATCCGAATCTTGCGCAACTCACCTCTGGAGCCGCAAAGCTGGAACCCTTGCTGGATCGAATTGTGTTTGTCGGAGGCTGCGTCACCGGACTATTAGTAACCGATCTTGCATCGGCCCCGATTCGCGCAACTCTTGACGTGGATGTGATCGTCGAAGCGGCATCCTACGTTGAGTTTACCGCTCTCGAACAACAACTGCGCCAACTTGGCTTTCGCGAATCCCAGGCGGAAGGTTCACCTGTCTGCCGCTGGGTAAATGAAGATTTGCTGCTCGATTTCATGCCGATTGATCCTTCGATCCTGGGGTTCAGCAATCGCTGGTACGGGCCTGCATTGCAAACCGCACAGAAAACTTCAGTGGGTACGTATGAAATCCGCGTAATCATAGCGCCCTATTTTGTCGCGACTAAACTGGATGCATTTCACGGACGCGGCAAGAACGACTTTCGCGCCAGCCACGATCTGGAAGACATTGTGACCGTTATCGACGGGCGCCCTGAAATCGTCGGTGAAGTTCATCTCGCTCCCGGTGACTTGCAGGAATATATCCGTGATGAGTTCGGAAAATTATTATCGAACCGCGACTTTCTCGATGCGCTGCCGGGACATCTGCTGCCCGATGCTGCGAGCCAGCAGCGCGTCGGTTTGGTATTAAAAAGAATGCAGCAGATGGCGGTGAAAGGTTAGCCGATGCCTCTCGTAGAAATCCGCAACCTGACCAAGATTTACTCGCAAGCCGGATCTGCGCTCGGCGCAAAACCGCGAGGCAGGGAAGTCCGCGCCGTCGACGACGTTTCGCTCGACATTCATGCCGGCGAAACGCTCGGCCTCGTAGGCGAATCCGGTTCAGGTAAAAGCACTCTCGGGAGGTTGATCTTGCGGCTGATCGAGCCAACCTCGGGCAGCATTTATTTCGAAGGCAAAGACCTGCTCGCGGCCGGCCGCGGAGAAATGCGCCGTCTGCGGCGCGATATGCAGATCATCTTTCAGGACCCCTTCGCCTCGCTCGATCCGCGATTTCGTGTCGAAGATATCATCGCCGAACCGCTGCTCATTCATGGCGACAATCAAGGGGCCTCTTTTACGAAAAGTGGGATTCCCGGACGCGTCAGTGAACTTCTACGCGCCGTCGGCCTGGACGAATCCATCCGCCGTCGCTTCCCCCACGAATTCAGCGGAGGGCAACGCCAGCGCATCGGCATCGCCCGCGCCCTGGCGCTGCGCCCCAAATTCATCGTGGCCGACGAGCCGGTCTCCGCGCTCGACGTCAGCGTAGGCGCGCAAATCGTCAATCTGTTAGCGCAGTTACAACGCGACTTTGGCCTGACTTACCTCTTCATCTCGCACTCGATGCCGGTGGTGCGCTATCTCTCAACCCGCATCGCGGTCATGTATCGCGGCAAGATTGTGGAGGTGGGAACCAGCGGGCAAATCACGGAGACTCCCCAACACCCATACACCCGCAGCCTGCTGGAAGCCACCCCAGAAATCGCGCTGTAAAAACAAAGCCGTGAAAATCGTGTGGAGACGGGCGCCTCGCCCATCAGCCGGGCGAAGCGAGGCCAAGCTGGCAGCCATGCCATACTTAAATAAATGCCCCAGAATCCACCCAGCCGCGCCCGTGATTTGCTCGAACTGATCGTAGGCTACAGCGCAATTGTCGGCATCATCTGGACGCCCGAGCACTTGCAGCGCATCCTTTCGCCGATAGCTCTCGCATTAACTCTGGGAGTCGTGCTCGTGCGGCGGCCAAGCCGCAACGATCTCGGCGTGGGCTGGCGAGGACTAATTCCGTCGCTATGGATTTTGCCTGTTGCTATCGCGCTCGCCGTGGTCAGCGCTTTCGTGGCGGCAAAAATCGGCACGCTGCACCCGCTCTACAAAGGCGATTTCATGCACATCTCCGGCTATGTGCTGTGGACCATCTATCAGCAATTCCTCCTGCAAGACTATTTCATGGACCGCCTGCTGCGGCTGATTTCAACCGAAGCTAACGCCGTGACCATCGCGGGTACGCTGTTCGCCGTCGCGCACCTGCCCAATCTGGTGCTGACTGCCGCCACGCTGGTGTGGGGCATCCTTTCCTGCGCGCTGTTTCGGCGCTATCGAAATCTGTGGGCGCTCGGGCTGGCACAGGGGCTGCTCGGCCTGTGCTTCGCCATCTGCGTTCCAGACGCGCTGCATCATCATCTGCGCGTGGGCCTGGGATATCTACGCTACCGCTCCATCCAGCCCGTTCCGTGAGTGCCCGTTATCAGATCAGGCATTTGCCGCCTTGGATTGCAATTTCCGGCTTGCTTCGTGCTCACTATCTCCTTGCGAGCTGATCTTGAATTGCTGCACCAGACGGCGCAACTCAGCCGAAGTCTCCACCAACTGCTGCGCTGCTTTCTGTGTATCCGTAGCGCCCCGCGATGTGCTCTCCGCCGCCTGCGCGACTCCTGCAATATTGTTGGTGATCTCGCCGCTGCCGTGCGCCGCTTCGCTTACGTTACGTGCCATCTCGTTCGTCGTCGCGTTCTGTTCCTCCACTGCCGTCGCGATCGTGTTCGAGATTCCATTAATTTGATTGATCACTTCGCTAATGGACGCGATGGCCTCCACCGCGGCTTCGGTATCGGTTTGTATCGCTTCGATCTTGCGGCTGATATCTTCCGTCGCCTTCGCGGTTTCTTTCGCCAGCTCTTTCACTTCGTTAGCCACCACCGCAAAGCCCTTGCCCGCTTCACCGGCGCGGGCTGCTTCAATCGTCGCGTTCAAAGCCAGCAAGTTGGTCTGCTGCGCAATCGAGGTAATAACCTTGATCACCTGGCCGATTTCGGTGGACGAATCGCCCAGCTTCGACACGGTTGCAGTGGTAGTTTCCGCTACCTTAACGGCAGAAGTCGCCGCCCGCGCCGCCTCGGAGGCGTTCTTGGCGATTTCCTTGATGCTCGTACCCATTTCTTCCGCGCCGGTGGCGACTGTTTGCAGATTCTGGCTCACCTGCTGTGTCGCGTCGGAAACGAGTTTCGCCTGCGCGGAAGTCTCCTCCGAGTTGGTGCTGATTTGCTGGCTCGTATCCGAGAGTTGCTCGCTCGCGCTGGCCACCTGTCCGGCGGTATTCGCAATGGACTGGATTACCTGGTGCAGATTGTTCTTCATTCGATTGAGAGCCGATGTGGCCTCTCCAATTTCGTCGTCCGCTTTGATCTGCAAATCCTTGGCTGATAGATCGTTGGCGGCGATGCTATTCGCCAGTCCCACGCCCGCCGATAAAGGCACAATCACAAGCTTGCGCACCAGCGCAAACACGACACCTGCGCAAGACAGCAGCGTAAAGAAACTAATCAGGAAAAGAGCGAGGGAATTTGAACTCGATGTTGAAATCAAACTTTCGGTGGAAGCTTTTACGCTAAAGGCGCCGCGTAAATCCCCTACCTTCATGCCTTCTTTTGCATAGCCGAAAGGGTCTTTCTCGCCTGCGGGATCGCCATGGCAGAGCAGGCAATCTTGTGTAAGGCGAACAGCCTGGGCGTATCGCATGAAATCTTTGCCATTCTCCGTCTGCCGTTCGGAAAACTCCTTGAGCGTTGGGTCTTTTTCAAACGCCTCGAGCGCTCGCTGCTCGAATTCGTCGGCGTGGTTCTTTGGGTCGCGCGGCTTCAGAGACGGCGTGTGGAACTCCATGTTCTGCGACTTGGCGTACTCTTGCGCCACGCTCCACGCCACCACCACCGGAACCTGGTTTATAGTCTTGAAATTGCGCCCCGGAACCATCGTTTCGAGGTTTTCGGAAAACCACGCGCGTGTGGTCGTCGCCATGCCGGTAATCTGGCGAATCTTGTCGCGAAATCCTTCTTCCGCCTGCTGATTGATGCGGTGTTGGGTGATCCAATAGCTGATGGCAGACATCACCAGCAGCGTGGCCACGATCGATCCTACAATCTTTCCCATCAGCCTCATTCGTTTGAACATTTGCTCTCCTCTTATTTATCCCGCCGCATGGGCCCATCCAAGGCGTTCATAATTCCGCGTCGACAGACGCGTTAACTGCCGCGTTCATTTCGCCGCCACTTCCACCGTGTCTGTCATCAGGCACGCTTTTTCAATATCCATCACATGCATCAGTTGGTCTTCGAGTTTGTGCACACCCAGAATGATGGTGCGGACTGTGCCGCGCAGAGTCTCCGGCGGAGGCTCGAAGGTGTCGTCCTCCACCTCGACTACATCGCCGATTTCGTCGACCAGCAGGCTGACGGCGCCGTCTTCCGAGCGAACGACGACATTCGCTCTTGGCGCGTCTGCCGCCCGAGGTGCAAGTTCCAACCGCCGCCGGAGGTCGACCGCCGTAACAATCTGGCCGCGCAGATTGATCAGGCCGCTCACCACGGTTGGCGCGAGCGGAACGCGCGTCACATCCAGCGAGCGAATGACCTCCTGCACGCCTTTCAGCTCCACGCCAAATAGCAAGCCATCCAGATAGAAGGTGCAAAATTGCAGGGCTGGCATATCTAGGCCCCCTCCGCGGCGTGCATGGCTGCTGGTTGAGTGGCAAATGCCGCGGCTGTTTTGAGAATCGCTGGAATATCGAGGAGTTCGGTGACCCGCTCACCGATCACCACTGTATAAAGCACATAGGCGCGAGTGGCCGGGGATTTCATCTTCGCGCGGTCTTCCACGATATCGAGAATCTTGTCTACCACAAGGCCGAACGTGCGCCCCTCATGGTTCAGCACAAGCACTTGAATCGGCCCGGAATCGGCTGGCGGCGGGGCCTGCAAAGCGCGCAGCCGGTGGCGGCGCTCTTCCATTACCACCGTGAGGCGAATCAGGGATAGAATCTGGCCGCGGTACTGCGTCACCCATTCATTGCCCGACATCTCCACCTGCGAAATCGGAAATTCTTCCAGCCGCGCCAAAGAGCTGAGAGGAATTGCCATGCGCGAGTCCCCCAGCCCGGCAAAAAGAAGAAAAGTTTGTTTCGCTACCGCATTGCCCGCCGCGTCCGCCGCCTTTTCCATCTTCATTCGTTCGCGCGCTCCGCTGACTACGCTGGCGCGCTGTGCCAGGCCAAGCACGTCCAGGATGAGCGCCACTTTTCCGTCGCCCATGATGCTCGACCCGGCAAAAGTTTTTACATTCTTGAGCTGCTTGCGCAGCGGTTTTACGACAATCTCTTCCGTATCGTGGATGCCGTCGACCACCAGCCCAAATTGGCGGTCATCGGCTTGCAGCACCACAATGTTGACCGCGTCGTCGATCTTTGCGGATTTTTTGCCGTCTTCCGCCGTAAGCTCTAACTCTTTGCTCAGATACACCAGGGGCAGCAGTCGTCCCCGCAGCCGGTAAACCGGAGCGCCATGCACCATCTCGATCGCGGAGCCGGCCTTTTCCGCCTCGAGCCGCACCAGTTCCAGCAGATTGACCTGCGGAATGGCGAAGCGTTCGCCGCTGCACATAACTACCAGTGCCGGAATAATGGCTAGGGTGAGTGGGATTTTTACCCGCACCGTGGTTCCTTCCCCGAGCGTGGATTGCAGATCTACCAAGCCCCCGATCTTTTCGACATTGGTCTTCACCACGTCCATGCCGACGCCCCGCCCCGAAACATTGGTCACTTTTTCCGCGGTGGAAAATCCCGGCAAAAAGATCAGATTGAAAATTTCGCCCTCGCTCAAATGGCCGGCTTGATCCGCTTTGATCAAGCCGCGCTCGATTGCTTTTTTCCGGATACGATCCGCACTCAACCCTCCGCCGTCATCGGTGATTTCGATATTCACCTGCCCGCCTTCATGAAACGCCCGCAGAATCAGGCGTCCGCTGCGCGGCTTGCCCGCCTTCACCCGCACTTCAGGCAGCTCAATGCCATGGTCCACGGAATTGCGCACCAGGTGCGTAAGCGGATCTTTGATCGCCTCGATGATCGTTTTATCGAGTTCCGTTTCCTTCCCCTCCATCTCAATGCCAACTTCTTTTCCGCAGCCCAGGGCCACGTCGCGCACGGTGCGCGGAAATTGGCTCCATATATTTCCAATCGGCTGCATGCGGGTCTTCATCACTTCTTCTTGCAGTTCGGTGGCAATCAGGTTCATGCGCTGCGAAACCGCCTGCAATCCCGGGTCTTTCACCGTATTGGAGGTTTGCAGCAGCTGATTTCGCGCCAGCACCAGCTCGCCCACCAGCGTCATCAGCTTGTCGAGCAGATTGATTCCGACCCGTATCGTCTCAAGCGTCGCTCCACGCTGTTTTGCATCCGAAGCTTGTTGCGCCGCGGGAGCGGGCGATGGCGGGTGTGCGGGTTGTACGGATTGTGCCGCTCCTTTTTTTGCGGCAACAACTTCTTCTTTGTGGCCCACTTCGGCGGCAGCTTCCCGCGTCTCTATCTTCTGTTCCGGTTTCGCTTCCACCACCGCAGCGGAATCACCCGCGGCGTCCCCTTCCACTGGAGTCTGCAATTTCGTCAGTATCTCGCGCAATTCGGGATAATCGTTTTCCCCATCCTGCCCGGCCGATTCAATCTCGCTGAGCATTTGCCGCACCGCGTCCACCATGCCCAACAGCGCAGTCGTTCGCTCCGGATTCAGTGTGAGCTGGCCATCGCGCAGCCGGGTCAGCAGGTTCTCTCCCACGTGGGCAACTTTTTCCAGCTTGTTAAACCCGAGAAAACCGCAGGTGCCCTTGATGGTGTGAATGGTTCGAAAAATTCCCGCCAGCGCACCTTTATCCTTGGGGTCTTTTTCCAGTTCCACCAAATCCCGGTCGAGCCTGTCCAGGTTCTCGTAGCTCTCGACCAGAAAGTCTTTTAATATGTCGTTCTCGCCCACGATCCAGTTCCTTTCCAAAACAGGACTTGTTCCAGCTCGGCAATGGATTGCATGCCGATGGCGGAGCTTCGCTTCTTCTTACCAACCAACCGGTTGAAGCGGATTCGCTGGCAATTAGTCAAGGAATCTCTACGGTTTTCTATCGTCTGTTCCGGGAACTTTGATTAGGCGGGATAACTATTTTTCAGAATGAACTTCCCGTTCACGCGGTGGGACCGCGATCCATCTGCAACGGATTTCTGAACTCTCAGACTTTATGCCGCTGGTTGATTTTGGGTGGCGCAGCGCTTCAGCGCTGCGCCAAAGATGCCTTAAGGTGCGGCTTCAGCCGCCGAGAGACTTCTACTCCTCGATCTTCCGCAAAAACTCCAACAACTCTCCCGGCAACTCACTCTTCAGCGAAACCAACTCCCCGCTCCGGGGATGCCGGAATTCCAACTCCGCGGAATGCAGAAAATTCCGCCCTAATCCAATCACCGCATTTTTCCCACGCGCCTGCTTCGGCGCCCCATAAACCGTATCTCCGACCACCGGATGTCCCATCCCCGCCACATGCACCCGGATCTGGTGCGTCCGCCCCGTATCGATCTTCACATCCAGCAACGTAAACTTCCCAAACTTCGTATCCAATCGCCGCACCACGCGATAGTGAGTCACCGCCGCCCGCCCGCCGTCCAGCCGCGTCGTCATCCGCATTCGCCGCACCGGATCGCGGCTGATGCTCTGCGCCAGCGTCCCCGAATCTTTTTTCACCCACCCATGTACCAGCGCCACATACTTCTTCTTAACTTCCCTCGCCGCAAACTGCGCGCTCAGCTTGCGGTGCGCCTCATCGTTTTTCGCCACCACAATCAACCCGCTGGTCTCTTTATCCAGACGGTGCACAATCCCCGGCCGCAATTCCCCACCCACGCCCGACAAGCTTCCCAGATGATGCAGCAGCGCATTCACCAGCGTCCCCCGATTGCGCGCATCTTCGCTCGCTCCCGCTCCCGCATGCACCATCATTCCCGCCGGCTTGTTGATCACGGCAAGATCGTCATCTTCATAAACAATATCGAGCGGAATCTCCTCAGCAACCGCCTTGAGCGGCGCCCGCTGCGCCTTCCCCAGCACGCTGATGTGCTCCCCGCCGCGCAGCTTCAGCGCAGCCTTCGCCGCGGCATCGTTCACCAGAACCAGGCCCTCGGCGATCATCTCCTGCACCCGCGCGCGGCTCACGGACTCCAGCCGCACCGCAAGAAACTGATCCAGCCGCTTGCCGGCATCTTCAACAGCAACAGAAATAAGAATGGGGAATGATTCGGGCATTTGCAGCGAAGGATAGTATAAGGTAGCTCGCGGAATGCATGTACCGAGCGGCGACGGTTCAGATTCGAGAAGACCCCGATGAAAAAGCCGATTGCGAGGATGGTGTCCGTCACCTTGAACGTTCTTTTATTGTTTGGGCAAATCAGCGCAGCAGATCCAAGCTCGGGAACTGTTTGCATCGCCGCTCGCGCCGACGACCCGTGGTGGAAAGTCGCACCTCCCGATTCGACTAGCACGCGAGGATATGGTGTGCGAATCGATAACCGCTTGACCGTACCTTGGCCGCGGCTGAAGGGCCTAAAAATTGGCGGCCTGGACCTACAGAAATCGCATCTCCTTGTGATACTGGACGCCAATGGAAAACCGGTGGAATCAGTCCGGTTCAGATTTTCCAGTTATGAGAAAGCCGATCTTTGCATGTCATATGACGGGTACGAAGGCATGCAACTAGGTGAAGCGTCGAAGCGGACACCGTGGTGCAAGTGCGACTAACCGGGTAAATCTATCGCGCCACTGCCTGCGCCGTCACATTCTTCGCGCCCGGGCGCAACCACCAGATCACTCCTCCAGCCGCTACCAGCCCCAGTGCGATCAGTTGCGTTCCCGAGATTATTCCGCCAAACACCGACCCACGCCCGGGATCGTCGCGAATAAACTCCAGAAAAAACCGCGCCACTCCATAAATAAATAAGAAAGCCCCAAACACCTGGCCATCGAACTTCCGCCGCTTCAGTAGCCACATCAAAAAAACAAAATTCGCGAATTCCACCGCCGCTTCAAACAACTGCGTCGGCTCCAGCGGCACATTCAGCGGAGTTCCCGTTATCTGGTTCGCCAGCGGATTACGAAACACCACGCCCCAAAAATGATCGGTAGGTTTTCCGTAGCAGCATCCCGCCGCAAAGCAACCGATGCGTCCAATCGCGTGCCCCAACGCAAGCCCGGGAGAAAACGCATCGCAGGTTGCAAGCGCCGGCATATGATTTCTACGTACATACCACGCCGCGGCAATAAAAGCCGCCAGCAGGCCGCCGGAAAAAACCCCTCCGGCCTGTAGCGTAGTCACGCTGAAAATCTCCGCCGGATGCGCCGAATAATAGCCCCACTCATTAATGATGTAGAGCACCTTGGCGCCCACAATTCCCGACAGCACCAGGAGGATGCCGAAATTCCAGGCCTTATCGCCGTCAATCCCCAGGCGCTCGGAGTTGCGCACACTGATCCACAAACCGAGCAGCACTCCCAGGGAAACCAGGAAGCCATAAGTCGGCAGAAAGAACTTCCCAAAATGTATTAATTGCGGATACACAGTTTAATTGGATGCAGGAACCGGAGATTTGTTACGAATCCAGTTTAGCAGGAAACCTTAACCTGATCGTACGGTTGGGCGAAGCATAACCTGTCATGTTGAGCGGAGCAGAAGCGGCGCTTGCGCCGCTTCCGCGGAGTCGAAACATCCCTATAGAGTTCGTGACGTAGATCACTCACGGAAAGGTGAATCATCCAGCGATTCCAACCCGCAGAGCGGCGGCAGATTGCAGCCCACGGCGCAAGCCGTGGGTAACAGTGAAAAATGATGATCAAGCTCTGAAGGAGCGAAAGAATAACTACGAGCTCGATGCCTCCACCCGATGCTGAAAGCACAACCCATATCCATCCGGATCTGTCACGCTTAACTGCCGCATCCCATAAACCCGCACCACCGGCCTTTCCACCGCGACCCCCCTCGCCCGAAAATACTCATACGCTACATCCAGATCGTCGCAATCGAAATATAATGTCGTGTCACCATGTGCCGCACGCCGTCCCGGATCCAGGCTCGCCGGCCGATCCTCTGATTCATACAATGTGTTCAACATCAAAGATGCCCCACCCCGGCGCAGCCACGCCCAATCAAATTGCTCTCCCGGCCGCGACTGCATCACCATCTCAAAGCCCAGCACGTCGCGATAGAAAGCCACCGAAGCAGGCATGTCGAACACCTGAATCAACGTTGTAACGCCAGAAAATTCAAACGGCACCACCACCTCCGCAGTTCGCCAAGACGAACAGCCAACCAAGCCTAAAGATTAATCGGATCGGAATATTCAGAAAAGAGATATTGCAGAAGAAAAAAAATAGAGAGCAAGAATTACGAGGCGTAAAAAAATCAAGCCGACCCACTGTGCCGTGTGACGGGCCGAGAATGAACCGTCAGGTAGACGTTGGGAACCTGCCGAGACCCTTTAGGCATCTCCGCGTGGCGGAGCGTTGCACACCGGATCCTAGTTCGAGTCAAGTCCCCGTTCATTCAGCATTGGTTCAAATATCGGTTACCGTCATCACCAACCCCGCAGGTCGGCTTTCACAACAGATGCTAGGAGAACTCCGCCAGATTCGCAAGAGGAAAGCCGCAAATAGTTGGCAGATCACTTGCATCCAAAGTAATCGGAAGTACCGCTTCGTGCTTGTAATCGAGCGTTAATGTTGGGAGAGAAACAGCGAAAGCCGCGAAGCGGCGAAAGAGTGCAGCCTATGGCGCAAGCCATGGGTACAGAGCAGGATAAGGAGTCAGGCTTCTCAGGAGCGAAGAAAAAGAGCGAAAGAAATTATCCGGAATTCTTTCGAAATCGAGCAGGCAAAATAGAAGGACTCAACGCCAGGACTCAACCCGATCATTCCGAACACGCGCGGGGCGCGTATGAGGAATCTGCCGTCGCCAAACAGCTCAACTAGCCTTACGCTGTTCCTCTAAAACTTCATCCAACGCATCCGCGAGTATATGCGCCCGCTTCTGATAATCCGTAGCCCCGCTCTCCTGCCTGCGCTTCAATAGATGATATTCATCGGCAATATTCAGAGCCGCCAGCACCGCCAGTCGCACGGTATCAATCGTATTCGTCGCCCCGGCAACAGCCCGCATCTTTGAATCCACATACTCCGCCAGCTTGAGAATGTATTCGGAGTCAGATCCACGCAGGTTATAAGCCTGATCGAAAATCTCCACCCGTACGCTCCCGTTCTGCGCATCCTTCAACGTCGAATTTTTAACCGCAGTCCCCATAATTTAAATTCTTTAACTTGCCCGCTCCTCCGCAATCGAATCGATCTGCTCCAGCATCTTCTCCACCCGCCCGCGAATCTCTTCACGTTCCTTGCGTAGCTGCACCGTCTCGCGCTTCAAGGTCACCAACTGCTCTTCGCGCTCTTCCACTTGCTGGCGCAACCGCTGCGCATCGCGCTCTGCCGCAGCCTGCGCCTGCCGCGCCGACTTGTACATCTCGATTGTCCGATAAATCTTCTCTTCCAGCGCCTGAAAATCGTCCACCGGAACCTGCTCTGCCACCGCCTCTAAAGCCATAAGTGCACTCTTCCTGGGAAAAAGTTTGAAACTTTCTCGCAGTATACTCCACGGCGCTGTGAATCGAATGGCCCGTTGGTGCCGCAACATTGCCCGAGATCACAAAGAGCAGCACGAAGGTAGCGCATCAGCAAAATGAATTTTGACCTTGGCTTCTCTCAACATTTTCCTCCCAGAATTTTGTCATTCCGAACGCGCGCGAAGCGCGGGTGAGGAACCTGATGTCCAATCGCAGTACTACAGGCCGATTTTCACCCCAAACGCAGGATAGTGTCCTGATTTCGCTTGTGCTTTCTTCCCGACCTCTGCGAGCCCTTTGCGGCAAAAGCTTTTGCCCCCGAAATTAGGACACCGTCAAATGCACATGAACATGACATTGCCCCCGCCCCGGCCTATAATCCCCGCATGAAAACTCCGACTCTCTCCCTAGCAGCTTTCCTGGCCATAACGGTCGCATTCCCCGCAGCCGCCAAAACAAAAGTCGAACTCAAAGATGCGCAAGGCAAAGCCGTTGGCACAATCATGTTGTGGGATGAAAAATCCGGAGTCGGCCTCCAGCTTCACCTTCACGACCTGCCGCCCGGCGAGCACGCCATCCACTTTCACCAAAATCCCAAGTGCGATTCCCCGGACTTCAAATCCGCCGGCGGACATTTCAATCCCGGGAGCAAGAAGCACGGCTTCGACAGTCCCGATGGCCACCACGCCGGAGACATGAAGAACTTCACGGTCGATGCCAACGGAAAAGCCGATGTGAAGTTAGAAGACAAAGACGTAACTCTCGGCGAAGGCGCGAACTCGTTGTTCAGCAACGGTGGCACCGCCATCATCATCCACGCTAAAGCCGACGACTACAAAACCGATCCCTCCGGCAACTCCGGCGACCGCATAGCCTGCGGCGCAATAACAAAGTAAACCCGAGATATTGTGGCGAGGCCTTCCGCAACTCTGTCATCCTGAGCGCAGTATGGGCTTCGCAAAAGCGAAGCCCATACGAAGTCGAAGGATCCCTATTGCCTGAACAGCTTTTGGGCGGCGCAGCACTTCAGCGCCGCGGTAAGCATTAAAGAGAAAGGGGCTTTAGCCCCTTGAGGTACTACCGCCGCAGCTTCCCCAACTTCTCCACCGCCGCATCCAGCGTCTCCAACTTCTTGCAAAATGCAAACCGCACCTGCCGCGCCCCATCCCGTGCATCGCGATAAAAACTAGACCCGGGCACTGCCGCCACACCAACGTCCTTGACCAGATATTTCACGAACGCCACATCATCCGCAAATCCAAATCCCGAAATATCCGTCATCACGTAATAAGCCCCGCGTGGACGAAAACACTTGAACCCTGCTCCCTCCAGCGCCGGAATCAAATGATCCCGCCGCGCCCGGTATCCCTCCGCCAGTCGAGAGTAATATTCCGCCGGCAAACTCAACGCCGCAGCCCCGGCTTCCTGCAGCGGCGCCGGTGCACCCACCGTTAAAAAATCATGCACCTTGCGGATCGCATTCGTAATCTTCTCCGGCGCAACCGCCCATCCTACGCGCCATCCCGTCACGCTGTAGGTTTTCGACATGCCGTTGATCGTGACCGTCCGCTCGCGCATCCCGTCCAGAGACGCTATCGAAATATGCTCGGTCCCGTCATACAAAATGTGCTCGTAAATTTCATCCGTAATCGCCAGCACGTCGAACTCAACACACAAGTCGCGAATCAACTCCAGCTCGGCCCGCGTAAAAACCTTGCCGGTAGGATTGTTCGGCGTGTTGACGATAATCGCCTTGGTGTTTTTATCGAATGCCGCCCGCAATTCTTTCTCATCAAAAGTCCATTCGCCATCGCCTGCCGGCGGACGCAGCTTCACAAACTTGGGTCGTGCCCCGCTCAGCACCGAATCCGGCCCGTAGTTCTCATAAAACGGCTCAAAGATCACCACCTCATCGCCTGCATTGCATACGGCTAGCAAAGTGGAAATCATGGCTTCCGTCGAACCGCAACAAACCGTGACGTTCTTTTCCGGATCGACCGCAATCCCCTGCCACACGCCCATCTGCCGCGCAATGGCATTGCGCAAGTTCTTCGCGCCCCAGGTAATCGCGTATTGATTCACGTCGGAATCAATCGCCGCCCGCGCCGCCGCCTTGATCGCCTCCGGCGCGGCAAAATCCGGAAATCCCTGCGCCAGATTCACCGCGCCATAAAGCATCGCCTGCCGCGTCATCTCGCGAATCACCGACTCGGTGAAGTGCGAAACTTTGTCGCTAAGAAATTGTTTTGCTGGATTCGATACAGAAGAAATAACATCCGCCATAGCTGGCAGATTAGCACAAGAAAGAAAGTTGAGACGACGTGGCCAAAAGGCGATTTGTCATCCCGAGCGGAGCATTTGCGATCGCGCAGCGAAAGCAAATGCGCAGTCGAAGGATCCCTTATCCCTCAACATCATTCACAAGCCGGGCAAGGAATTTCCACCACGAGCCTAAGCTCTCTGCACTCCCCCCAACCCCTGCAGCGCCGCCACAATCTTCCCCGCCCACAACCCAATCTGCTCATCACGCAGCGTCCCCTCGTCCGATTGCAACCGCGCCCGCAGCAGAATCGAATACTTACCTGCCCCAATCGACCCGCCACGAAAAATCTCCACCGGCGCGAATGACTTCAGCACGCCCAGTCGCAGCCCCATCACAGCGCGGCGCATCGCCTCAAACTCAACATCATCCGCAAACACAAACGAGAAATCCCGCTCCACCGCCGGATACTTCGCCTGCGGCGCAAACGCGACCCGTCGCAACCCTGCCGCATGCAGTCGATCCAAATCAAACTCAGCCAGAAAAACATCTTGCCGCAACTTCCGCGCATCCTTGACATCCTCAGCGACCTGCCCAAACCAAGCCACTGGCGCGCCATCCATCAAAGCCCGCGCCGAACGCCCCGGATGAAAATACTCCTCCGTCTCCCGGTCAAAACTCAACTCCCCGCAAGCAAAAATGCTCAGCAAATTTTCCACATCACCTTTGAAAGCGCGAAAAATCTCAGTGGCGTGAGAACCCGAGGGTGCCCCATCCAAGCCATCTTTTGGCTTGGGTGGGCCGCTCAGGCGTTTACTGACATCGAGCGTTGCTCCAGCAGGAATGGCAGAACTAACAGCAGCAAGCGTAGCTCCTAGGCACATCCGTACCGGCTCCGCGCGCTCTCCATCCCGCATCTCGTACACACGCGACACCTCAAAAAGCCGCACAATTTCCGTATCCCGATTCAAATTCCAGGCCAGCATGTCGAGCATCCCCGGAGCCAACGAAGTCCGCATCACGCTGGCTTCCTCGCTCAACGGATTTTCCAACTCCAGCACTCGCGGGGTTTGAAAGGGCGCGGCTTTGGCCGCTGAGGTATTTTCCACGGCTCCCGAAAATCCAAACAACTCCGCATCCGCATGCGAAATAAACGTCAGCGAAACTGCCTCGTTATAACCCAACGCCAGCGCCCGCGCTCGCAAAGTCGCATCCATGGCTGCATTCGGCGGCTCGACCACAGCCCCGCTATAAGCCGGCAAAGTATTTGCAAACTTGTCATACCCATGCAGCCGCGCGATCTCCTCGATCACATCGATCTCGCGCTCCACATCCAGCCGCCAGCTGGGAATCAGTACACGAAACTCTGAATCCTCCTGGCCCTCCGGAATCAAAACGAATCCAAGCTTTTTCAGGATATGAAAAATGTGCCCACCCGTCACATCCCCGCCGAGAATGCGCCGCACTTCAGAAACCTGCAACACCACCGGCGCCTGATCCATCTTCTGCGACACAACATCGATAACCTCGCCCACCAGCTCCCCGCCGCCAGACTCCAAAATCAAAGCCGCAACCAGATCGCACGACAAAATCGTCGACTCAAAATCCGCCCCACGCTCAAAGCGATGCGAAGCATCGGTATGAATCCCATGCCGCCGTGCCGTCTTCCGCACCGTAACCGGATCCCACCACGCCGATTCGATCAGCACATTCCGCGTCTTCTCGGTAATCATGGTGTCAAACCCGCCCATCACTCCAGCCAGTCCGACAGGCCGCTTGGCATCAGCAACTACAAGATCCTCCGAAGTGAGCGTGCGCTCGACCCCATCCAGCGTCTTCAATTTCTCGCCATCTTTCGCCCGCCGGATAATCAGCCGCCCGCCCTCAAGCAAATCCATGTCAAAGACATGCGTAGGTTTACCCATCTCCCACAACACATAATTGGTAGCGTCCACAGCATTACTGATGGGCCGCTGATCCAACAACTGCAACCGATGCGCAATTTTTTCGGAGGAAGGCTTGATCGTGGTTCCACGAATCACCCGCGCAGAAAATCGAGGACAGAGGGAAGGCTCCTCAACGGAAATCGGGAAGGGCACGACTTCAGTCGTGCCGTGAAGAGTCGAAGAAGATGCCGCTTTAGCCGCTGAGGTCCTCGTTCCCGCAGCGTCATATACCTTGGAAGAGCGGCGCTTCAGCGCCGCGTCAGCGTCCCCAAAATTTGACTGGGCTTTAGCCCCCGAATCGCCGAAGCCCGACAACTGCTTCAACCCCACGTCATAAATCGCCGCCGCCTCCCGCGCCACGCCATAATGATTCATAGCGTCCGGACGATTCGTCCCAATCTCCATCTCGAAGACCGTATACGCACCCGACCCACTAATCCCCTCAACCGCAATGCCAACCGCAGTCAAATCCTCAGCCAGCCGCCGGTCATCAACCGGCAGATCGACAAAATCCCGAATCCAATGTGGAGAAAGTTTCATTGATGCTCTGTCATCCTGAGCGGAGCATCGGCGAAAGCCGATGCGTAGTCGAAGGACCCCTATTGTCCTAAACAGCGCCTCGGCCTATCGAGGCGTTCGCACTATGTCGACGATGTCACGCCCACTGCTGCAAAAATCTCACATCCCCCGAAAAGAACAACTGCAAATCATCCACCCCATACTTCAACAAAGCAATCCGGTCCGCGCCCATGCCGAAGGCAAATCCCGAAACCTTTTTAGGGTCATATCCGTTGTCCTTCACAAACTCAAACACATTCGGATCGACCATGCCACAGCCCAGAATCTCAATCCACCCCGTCTGCTTGCACGGGCGGCAGGGATCGCTCCCGCGCCGGCCGCTCCCGCCACAAATAAAGCACGAAACAAACATCTCCGCGCTAGGCTCGGTGAAAGGAAAAAACGACGGTCGAAAACTGGTCTTCACGCTCGACCCAAAAAATTCTTTCATCGCGTGATCGAGCGTGCCCTTCAAATCGCCGAACGTAATGTTTGTATCGACGGCCAATCCCTCAATCTGATGAAACATCGGCGAATGGCTGGCGTCCGGCGGATCGTTGCGATGCACCGTCCCCGGAATCACAATGCGAATCGGCGGCCGCATCTTCTCCATGGTGCGAATCTGTACCGGCGAAGTATGCGTACGCAAAAGCAACCGCTCGCGCTGCGCCTTCGACTGTTGTCCGGCAATGAATAAAGTATCCTGCGTGTCCCGCGCCGGATGATTAGGAGGAAAATTCAGCGACTCGAAGTTGTAATAATCGGTTTCAACCACGGGCCCGTCAGCCACGGAATATCCCAGCTTCTGAAAGACCGCAACCATCTCACGGCTGGTCTTAAGAATCGGATGTTCTGCGCCGATCGGCCGGCGAATGCCGGGAAGGGAAATATCGACTCGCTCTGCCGCACCATTCGAACCGCTGCCGCTCGAAACCTGCGCCCCATCGACGATCTCTTGAATCCGCGCCTTCAGTTCGTTAACGCGAATCCCCGCCTCGCGCTTCGCTTCCTTCGGCGCGCCCTTCAACCACAGATCGTTAATCTGCGTAAGAATGCCGTTCTTGCGCCCGACCCACCGGTCCCGAAATGCCTTCAATTCGGAATCGGCATGCACAGAAGAAGCCTCATCTCCGCACGCGCGAATGCATTCCGCGACAGCCGTCAACAGTGCCGCTGCCGAATAATCCGTAAGTGTGGGAACGGTATAAGCCACGTTCTTCTGCACTCTCTAAAGAACTTGTCATCCTGAGCGAAGCGGGAGCGCCAGCGGCCGCGTAGTCGAAGGATCCCTATCCGCTAGAACAATCTCTGTTGCGGCAAGGAATTCTCTCCACCGCGTTCGACAGCAGGTTCTATGCACTCTGCGAGAATGACAAATTGTAAACAAGAAATCGAAACGGCACGGCGAAAAGCCGTGCCCCTTCAGGTTTTGCTGAATGCCGACGGCTGACGGCTGATTGCTACGCCGTACCGATCGCGGCTTTCGCCTGCGAAGCCAAACTAGCAAAACCGGCCGCATCCTTCACGGCCAAATCCGCCAGAATCTTGCGATCCAACTCCACTCCAGCCACCTTCAACCCATGAATGAACTGGTTGTAGCTCATCCCATTCAACTTGGCTGCGGCTCCAATGCGCACAATCCACAGCGAGCGATACTGCCGCTTCCGCTGCTTGCGCCCGGAGTAGGCAAACTTAAGCCCGCGTTCGACAGCCTCTTTTGCCGCCCGGTAGAGTTTCGATTTTGTGAGGAAGTAACCGCTGGCGCGGTCTAATATCTTCTTGCGTTTGGCGCGGCGTTTGGTTCCGCGTTTTACACGTGGCATAGTGTTCTCCTTTTTTGCTTTCTATTTAACGGCGGCTGGAGGTAAGGAAAATTCCTAGGACCTCTTCACACGCCCGAGAATGATTGAGCGATCTGCAATGGTAATCGTGCGATTTTTCAATTACACAATTACCAAATTACTCAATCACTCAATCTTTCTCACTGATACGGAATCATCCGCTTCACTTTGAGCAAATCGCCATCGCTCACCAGCGTGGATTTGCCCAGCTTGCGCTTGCGCTTTTTGGCCTTCGACGAAAGCATGTGACGCAGCCCGGAATGGCCCCGCTTCACCTTGCCCCCGCCAGTTTTCTTAAAGCGCTTCGATGCGCCTTTGTGCGATTTCAATTTCGGCATAGTTCCTCGGAATCGGTCGTTCAGCCCATATTGCGGCCTCAACCGTTGCTATTCAATTCTACTATTTTGCACTGGAATCGTTGCGACTACGATGCCTGCGAAGTGGGGTTCGGAGCGTCCGTTGCCGCAGCAGCTGCCGTAGGTTGCTCCTCTTTCTTCTCCGGTTCGCCCTTCTCTAGTTCGCTGCTCTGCGCCGCTTTCTCCTGCTTTTCCTGTTTCGCTTTGTGCTTCGCGGCTTTTTCTTTTTCCTTCTCCCGCTCCGCCGCTGACTTCTTCGGCGCCAGAATCGCGTGCAGCGTATTGCCTTCCTGCCGCGGACGGAACTCTACAATGCTGTGCGGCTCCACATCCTTAATCAGCCGCTCCAGGATTTGTCTGCCCAGGCCCGTACGCGTCATTTCGCGTCCCCGAAAGAAAATCGTCGCTTTTACCTTGTCTCCTTCGTCGAGGAAGCGCAGCACGTGATTCTTTTTCGTCTCGTAATCGTGGTCGTCCACGTTGATGCGGAACTTGACTTCTTTTACGGTGATCGTCTTCTGGTGTTTCTTGGCCTCGCGCTCTTTTTTCTCTTGCTGATAGAGAAATTTCCCATAGTCCATGATGCGGCAGACGGGAGGCTGAGCGGTGGGTGAAATCTCGACCAGATCCAGATTCTTGCTGCGCGCCAGACGGAGCGCTTCGAACGGGGGCATGATGCCGATCTGTCCACCTTCATCGTCAATCACGCGAATTTCGCGGGCTCGAATGCGATCGTTTATGCGAATAAAACGTTTATCGATACTGTCCTCCAGCGGTCTAAGCGACTGAGAATAAAAGATTATAGCATGGGGATTCCGCGGAGCCTCGCGCTCCTCATAAAGATCGAAACATCAATTCTTCCAGCGCCATACGCTGTACCTGCCACATTTCACGCTCTTCTCCGCCCACCATCAGCTTGCACTCGCCTTTGTCGGTAAAATTCAGCGTGACCTCGAACATAGTAGTCCCCGTGTTATCGCGTACCAGAATGGCATGATCGGCGAGAGTGAAGGTTACGGCGGTACTCAGCGCATCCGACTTCAGCAGAACTTTGAATCCGCCGTCGCTTTCCGCTACCGCAAATTCGTAGACTGCCGTTTTCAGGCGTAATGAGTTTCGTGTCTTCACGTCTTGTTCCACGCGCAGCCGCAGGTCTTTGAAAATTTTGGGCAACGTACACGCCGAGCGCGCTTTCACCCAGTCGAACGCATGTTTTTCTCTTCCGTTTTTAGAATTCCCGGCATTTTCCGCATTCCCATTTCCCTTGTTGTCGATTGAATCATCGACGTTGCCATTCTCATTTTTTTCGTCCAAGTATCCCCCTCCGCGCAACACATTGGACTCACGGACCGGCGTAGATAGAATGTAGGCTCGATTCAGAGAAACAGTAAAAATCTGAACGTCACCGCCTTTATACCCTCCACCGGTCCCGCTGACACTGTTCGTCTTCGTTGGAGTCCAAGCCGGACGAATCCGGCGTCGGGGATGAGATGCGGTTTGCGATTGGGATGTTGATTCCCCGCTGAATGTAATACTCTTATTCGCGAATTCCTGGTCGAGCTCTTGCTGTGTTCTTAGGAGGTATCGTGCCTTCCATCTTCGCCGCCCTATGTCTTGCCTTATGCACTCTTCCGTGTGCGTTCGCGCAACAGTTTATCGCCGCGCAGGCAGAAACATCGGCGACGGCAACAACCAAGACAAGCGAAGACCTCTGGTGGAAGCACGCCGTCATCTACGAAATCTATCCGCGCAGTTTTCAGGACTCCGACAACGATGGCATCGGCGACATCAACGGCATCGAGAGCCGCTTAAGCTATCTGAAGCAGCTTGGGATCGATGCCATCTGGATTACTCCCATGTATCCCTCGCCACAGGTGGATTTCGGATATGACATCGCCGATTACGAGGCCATCGATCCGCAATACGGCACCATGGCCGACTTCGATGCCCTGCTCCACGCCGCCCAAGCGCAGGGAATTCGCGTGATCATGGACCTTGTTCTGAACCACACCTCAGATCAGCATCCCTGGTTCAAGGAATCGCGCTCGTCGCGCACCAATCCCAGGCGCGACTGGTACATCTGGCGCGACGGCAAGAATGGCGGCCCTCCTAACAACTGGCAATCCTGGTTCGGCCACTCCGCGTGGACCCTCGACCCCGCAACCGGCCAGTACTATTACCACCATTTCTACGTGCAGCAGCCCGATCTCAACTGGCGAAATCCAGCAGTGCGCAAGGCCATGTATGACGCGATGCGCTTCTGGCTCGACAAAGGCGTCTCCGGCTTCCGCCTGGATGCCGTGTCACGCCTCTTCGAAGACGAGAATCTGCACGACGATCCCTACCTGCCCGGCTATAACGCCTTTGGCGACCGCAACATTCAGCACAAGTACACCGACAATTTGCCCGAGATCCATGATGTGTTTCGCGAAATCCGCAAGCTCGTCGATGAATATCCTGGCCATCCTGTGCTCCTTTCCGAAGCCGATGAGCCGACCGTCGAAGAACTGAGCAGGATGTATGGGGCGAACGACGAAATACAACTGCCCATGGACTTCCAGATCGCCGACGTGAACACACTCTCCGCGCCCCGCTTCCGCAAGCTCTTCAATGAGGTCGAGAACAATCCCGCCCACGGATGGCCCGAATACTTTTTCAGCAACCACGACCAGTTGCGGCAGTGGGAACGTTATGGTGACGGGAAACACGATGAACAAATCGCCCGCCTGATGGCGATGCTCGAGTTGCTTCCGCGGGCCACGCCGCAGCTCTACTACGGCGAAGAGATTGGTATGCGCACCACCGAACCGCAACGCAAAGAAGATGTGCGCGATCCCATTGGCATTACCGGATGGCCCAAAGAAAAAGGGCGCGATGGCGAGCGCACTCCCATGCAGTGGACCACTGCCGCGCCCAATGCGGGTTTCACCGCGCCCAATGTAACGCCGTGGCTGCCCGTGCCGCCAAACGCGCGCACGATCAATGTTGAAACAGAGTCTGCCGATCCCGAGAGCCTTCTCAGTTTTTACAAGGCTCTCCTCAAATTGCGCCACACGGAACCGGCGTTGCTGCTTGGGGACTACACAACAATCAATCCAGATGAAGAAAACGTCTTCAGTTTTCTTCGGCGCCCGCCTGCGCAAGGTCGCAGCGTGCTGGTAGCTCTCAACATGAGTTCGAAAAAACAGATTATGGGTTTTGACCTGAGCCATCAGAGCATCAAAACCAAAGAAGCCTCCATCCTCGAAAGTAATTTCGGTCCTAGTCACGGAACTCTGGATCTGCGCAGGATCGTTCTCCCGCCTTACGGGGCTATCGTCTTAGCGGTTGAGTAAAACTTCGCCCAAGCCGCGGATTAGCGGTGGTCGCGGCTCTGCGACCCACAGAGGATGATGGGAAAGAAGATTAACAAGCAAGCTGTCACCGTTGATTCCGACAGCTTCCACTCGCAGAATTTTGGCATCTGAATGTCATGACCATCGCCCTGGAAATGGAAGCACTCCTGCCCACCCGTCAACGTTTTCGCACGCCCGCCGAGCCCATGCCGTCGCCGATTAAAGAGCCGCCAAATCCAGAAGAAAATCCGGACGCGCCGGTCCGCGAACCGGATCCAGAAGAGCCGCAGCAAATCTAGGTGTGATTCAACGAGCGGGTACATTGTTGGATGGGTACATTGCACTTCGCGCAGCGCACGCGGAAAGGCAGCCGCGAAAGCGGCGTTAAGATTGCTACCCACGGCGCAAGCCGTGGGTAGCTGTAAATACTCCCTGAATCTCTCAAGCACCAAACTCACCCGCAATAAAAATCCCCTACCCGCAAACCGCGAGAGTAGGGGCAATACCGAACCGAAGATTACCTGTGTTGTTCTCCGCCCCCTCGAGCCGCTGGTGGTGCCTGGCGGGATTGCAGGCTCTGCGTCTGCGTGGTGTGGCGTTGTTGCAGCTGTTGAGTCTGCTGCGCATGGCGCTGCTCCACTTGCTGTTTTTGTGCGTCATTCGCATTCTTCTGAGCCAGTTGGGCGTGATCTTTATCCTGTTGCTGCTGGAGTTTTACACGCTCCTTGGTCTGCTGGTTCATCAACTTCTGCTGCTGTTTCTGATACTTCTGGTCAAGTTTTGCATTGCCGGTATTGGGCGCGGCGGGGCGCTCCGCAGGCGGCAAGTCGTTGGGGTGAACGGCCGCATGGCCGCCATTCTCGGCGCGCGGTTCCGCACCGCCGCGATTTGCCGGAGCATGATATTCTCCTCCGGCTTCACGGGCTGCTACAACCGATCCGTGAAAATCGCCGGGACGAGATGTCGCAGCGATCGACGGACGGCCTTGGTTGACCGAAGCACGCAGGTCGCGATTCGAGCGCGCGGCCTGAATATGCTCGTTCTGCGCGGCGATAGGACCGACGTGATGATCTCGCGCAGCCGCTTCATCCGCCGCAGAAGCCCGGGCTACGATTCCACCCTCGCCGCCGTTAAAGCTGACATGGCTGGTGTTGCGGATGTCGATGTGCTCGTTGTAAACATTGTGGATATTGACCACGTTGATGTTGGCAAATTCCCGGTTATAGAAGAAGTGGCCATCCTGCCACCTTCCCCCAACGAACCCGTCGCCGAAGTAGCCGAAGCCATAGTTGATTCCGCCATAGAAACCGATATGCGGACCCCAGAAGCCATCATGAAATAGAAATACTCCGCCGTCCCATCCCCACCACGGTGGAGTCCAGAGATACCCAAAGTCGGGCGCGAGCACCCATGTGCCCGGAACCCAGTAATAATCCTGGTCGTCAGTGTCCCAGCCCCAATAGCCGGGAGTCCACAGGTAGCCGTCGCCGGGGCAGATCGGCTGTTCGTAGACAGGAATTGCGGGCGGACCGAAGCCCACCGAAATTCGAATTTGAGCGGATGCCGTTAGAGAAAGAGTGAACACGGCAAGGGCAAATAATATGGTGCGAATGGATCGTGTCATACGCATGGTGTTTCCTCGTGCCCGATTATCCTTCGCTTACCCGGTGCTGCAGGGACTGCTGCGGGCTGCGCGGACAGATCGGCGAAACTCGTGCTGCTTGCAAACCGAAATATCGTATCAGCGAGGCACCGGCCATTTTCTAAGGTAAAAACTGTAGGGCCTCGCCTTTGATACGGTGCGCGAAACCATGTTTCGCAATTCACAATGACTATAAACACAGGAGAGATTGCTAAGTTTCAGGTTCTAGAGTTCTCCGAATCAAGCGGCAGATGCGAGAAATGCGCCATCAATAACATTCTCAATTTGAGTCACGCGCCATTGATTGGCTGCATGATGTCCCTTCAGGAAGAGCTTCTGATAGTTGTCGGTAAGAGCTTCAGTCAATGCGGTTCCAGCGGAAGCGGCAACGCCTTCGATTTCACGCGATGAGCCCAGCGTGATGGCATCCACCGTTTTTCCGATGAAGCCACGCATAAAGGTAAGCTTTTTGTCGGAAGCGAGATCGCGCAGAATTTTATTGCGTTCGCGCGCAATGTGAACCGGTACTTGATCGGGCATCATTGCGGCCGGCGTGCCGGGCCGCGCAGAGAAAGTGAAGACGTGAAGATAAGTGAAAGGGAGTTCCGCGATAAAGCGGCGCGTGGACTCGAATTCTCCGTCCGTCTCGCCGGGAAATCCAACCATTACATCCGCGCCAATAGCGGCGGTGGGCATGGCCTCGCGAATTTTTTCGATCTTCTCGCGGTAGTGCCACGGTCGATATTTGCGGTGCATGCGCCGCAGTACCGCATCGCTGCCCGATTGCAACGGAACGTGCGCATGCCGGGCGATGCGCGGCGAAGACGCAATCAGCGCAATCAGTTCATCGCTCCAATCCATCGGCTCAACCGAAGAGATGCGAATTTTTTCGATCTCAGTTTCGGAAATAATCGTGTGAAGTAGCGATTCGAAATCCGGCTGCGGGTTTTCCAGGTCGCGCCCCCAGCGGCCGAGATTGATCCCACTGATCACAATTTCCCGATAACCAGCAGCCACCAACGCATTCACTTCGTCGATCACGCGCGGCAAAGATAAAGACCGGCTTTGCCCGCGCACGCTGGGGATCACACAGAACGAGCAACGATTGTCACATCCATCTTGCACTTTGAGGTTAGGCCGGGTGCGCCCATGCTCTGCCTGCTCGCCAGATTCGAAGACCGGCGCGGCCAGCAATTCCGTGTGGGCGAAAATGTCGGAAACAAACAGGGCCGGCTTGGCTTCGATGGTGAGAGATGTGAGTGGAACAAATCCAGATCCCTTAGCGCCGAAAGCCGCTTCCGGCTGTGCATACCTGTTCGAAGTTGTGCTCGACCAGGCACTCGAAATAATCGGCAACGCTAGTTCGGCGATTTGATGTTTATGCGAATTGCCGATGACGGCAGCCACGCCCGGTAGCGCGGCAATTTCTTCTGGTGCACGTTGCGCATAGCATCCCGTAACGATGATTTTCGCCAGCGGATTCTGCCGCCGTACACGGCGAATGGCTGCCCGCGCGTCCTGATCCGCCGAGGCGGTAACCGTGCAGGTATTCAGCAATACCAGATCCGCCTGTGCCGCCGGCGCGTGCTCTAAACCATGCGTTTCGAACTGCCGCTCGATCGCGGCCCCATCCGCTTGCGTGGCACGGCAGCCGAAATTTTCTACGTGATAGGTGGGCACGCAACTATCGTAGCGCATGTAGCGGATTCCGCGCACACTTTGGCACTCGCGCTGCGGTTCAGAAAAATTAGTCCGCTACTGGTCGGCCAATGGTCAGGCCGTCGCCGTATCTCTCTTCTGCGTGAAACATTCGCGGCAGAGAACAGGGCGGCCTTGTGTGGGTCGGAAGGGAACTGTCGTCTCCTTGCCGCACTGCGAGCAAGTGGCTCGTGTTTCCACCCGGGAATATTGGCGCCCATGATTATTGTGTTGTGTTTGCGGCGCGTTGAGCACGGCCACACGTTTGGATTTGCAAGCCTTACAACGTTTGGGCTCGTTCTTAAACTGCTTGTCGTGGAAAAAAAGTTGTTCCCCGGCGGTAAAAACGAAGCTTGCACCACAGTCGATACAGGTCAGTACCTTATCCTGAAATTCCATTGAGGATGGCTCCCATTTAGGAGTTGCAGTTTTCCAGGCAAGCTCAACCGTACGATAATTACGTCGCAGCGGACGCAACCATCACTGCGGCTTGCCCAATCCTTTGGCCGCATTACGCTTCCTCAGGATGACAAACTGCTGCTCCCTTTTACCTGTTTGGCGTCGCGTTGCACGCGGGGAAGCGTTGGCGCGAACAAAACAGGTTGCACTTACCCCCTCAAACTGCCCCTGGACTCGGCCCGCCACACGCCTCGGAGGTGTGTGGATACAGCTTTTTTATCGAATGCCGAAATGAAAAACGTAGTGTGAACCATCCCAACTGCAACTCTCACCGGTGGGGGCCGGATCAAGCAGGGTTGTCCCGGGAACAGGACAACCCCTACCACTAAACACTCGCTCGAACAAAAAGTTTCTTTACAATTTGTAAAATCTTAATCCTGCTCCTTGCGTACCTTTTTGCGGGCACGCTTGCGGGCAAGAGCGGCCTTCACGCGTTTCTTCTCACCGGGTTTCAGGTAAAACGAGTGGCGTTTGACCTCTTTAATAATATCTTCCTGCTGCACTTTGCGCTTAAAGCGGCGCAGAGCGTTCTCGAGGGATTCTCCCTCTTGCAGCCGAATTTCCGCCAAACAGACACACCCCCAAACCCGTCCGGTAGGAACGAATAGCCCTTACTAGGACCGAATAGTTATTACAAGTATTCAACTGGAAGTCAAGGGGGATGAAGAAAGCTGCACAATCCGCTCCCGAATCAGAAAACAAGTTTAAGGCCCAGTTGCACCTGTCGTGGTGCAAATGCCGCCGTGGGTTTCAGGAAATCCTGCGGCTGTTGGTAGTAACCCGGATACGGAACACCATTCACATACACGCTATACGGCGTGAATGTGGTGGCTTCGGCGGTGAGCCCGTCGCTGGTGATGACCACGCGCTGGTTGTCGCGATTGAATAGATTGAAGGAGTCGGCGGTGAACTCCAGGCGATAGCCGTGGCCCACGTGAATTTTTCGGACGAGGCGAAGGTCAGTGGAAGCATAATCGGGTCCGGTGAAGGCATTGCGGCTGTAACCCGGGAGCCGGTCGTTATCGTAATTGCCGTCCTGGTTGGGGTCGCCGTCAACGGTCGCGTTAACCGGCCGTCCGCTGCCCGCCGTAAAAATGCTCGAAATTTTCCAATCATTGAAGATATGGCCGAGAAATTCGTGTTCGCGATGGAAAAGACGCGGCTCGATGGAAAACGCAGCGACTACCCGGTTGCGCTGGTCGGTGACGCTGGGGCCGCGCTCGGCATTGGGTGCGTACGAATTCTGCACCGTGGCCGGTTCCCCGGCGACAAGGGCGTCCTGTCCATCGTCGATAGCGCGCGCATAAGTATAAGAAAGCCGAAGATACGAGCCATGTGAGACCCGGCGATTAATGGAAATGGTTGCGCCGTTATAGAGGCTCGACGCGGCGCTTTGGAATTCGTCAATCGAGCCAAGTTGCGCGATCGGCCGCCCCAGCGGATTAATGCACGGCGGGAACGGGCAAGTCAGCGATTGCGTGAACTGCCACGTAGCGAACGAATCGATGGAGTAAAAGCCGTTTTCAAAGGTCGTGCCGGTGGAATCGAAAAGCGGATAGCTTACCGCAACCGGCTGGGGAAGGTTTACGTCGAGGGCCCGGATGAGATGCTCCCCATGCACGTAGAGATAAGAGATAGCCACGGTGGTATGGTCGGCGACTTCGCGCTCCAGCGTGAGGCTGGCTTGCTGTACCCTCGGCGTGATGAAGTTGGGCGCGAAGGCGGAGACATCATTGGTGATGCCTTGAGTGAATCCGGTGGGAAGATTGCACGAAGGGCCGCTCAGCGAACAAGGGACAAGCGGGTTAGGATACGTCGGAAATACCTGGTGGTCGTAATAATTCGTATTGTTGAGAAACAGTTGAGCATCGGTGATCCCATTTTCGCTGGCGATGGCCGAGTTGTAAATCTGCGGAATGCGGACGTAGAAGATTCCGTATCCAGCGCGAATCACAAATGGATGAGTCTTGCCCAGCGAATAAGCCAGCCCGGCTCGCGGCGCGAAGTTGCGCGGGTTGTTGGGAACTTTGCCCGAAGGTGGAAATAAAGGATTGGAAATCAACCCGGCGGTGGTGAAGGTTTGCAAATCCCAGCGCACGCCCAGATTTAGCGCCAGATGATTCGTGACGCGAATCGTATCTTGCGCGAAGGCGGCATAATCGTTGCTATTGGGATTGGTCGAAGACGGTCCAAAATTTTGCAAATAATAATGAGGCACGGCGTGAGCATAGGCACGCAACGGAGTGAGCGGCAATCCAGCCTCCTGTGGCTCGAAAGTAAATGGGTTCACTTTGATTTCGTCAAAAATATATTCGCCGCTCTGCTGGCTGGGAAAAAAATCGTAAATCCACGTCACCAGCGAATCGCCTCCAAATTTAAAGGAATGGCGGCTGGTATCGAAACTCAGCGTTTCCGCGAGTTGTGCCCGGTGCTCGCGCGTCGCGCGCGGCAGCTGATCGGAGCGCCCGATGCCATCCATAATGTCGGTAACTTTGATCAGCGTGTCATTCGTGTTGGTGTAAGACTGGCGAAGATCGCGCGAGAACTGGGCGCGCAAATGGCTGATGAAGCGCGGCGTCAGGCCTGACGTCAGAACCACCGAGCCGGTATCGGTAGAAACGGTCTCCTCCCCATTATCTGAGATGGAATCGTAAGTGACAGGGCTGGCGGGATCGAGGAAGACATTATTCGCCCCCCAATAACGCGAAGCGTTGTAGCGCAATGCCAGTTGATTGCGCGGGGTGAGATTAATATCGACCTTCGCATAAGATGCATTGCCAATTTGCGCAGCCGGAAATGCGCCGGCCAGCGCAGTGAGCTGCGCGGCAGCGGCAAAAACTAAAGCCTGATCGCTGGCTTCGTAGTCGCCGGGAGTGAACGGTCCAGTTCCAGCTAGCGGGACTACTTGCATGGAGCCGTCGAGAAATTCAACCACGTTTGGTACGTGGAAGAAGTGCTGGTCGAATCCACCAAAAAAGAAAATCTTATTTTTCTTGATAGGTCCGCCCAACGTTGCTCCCCCTTGTTGCTGGCGGCTATGCGGCTTGAATGGCAGGAATGGATCGGCGGCTCCAAAGCTGCTGTCGCGAATGTAATAAAGCCCCGTGCCATGCCAGTGATTGGACCCCGATTTGGTTACGACATTGACCACTGCTCCTCCGGCCCGCCCCAGTTCAGCGCCATAAGAGTTGCTGGAAACGCGAAACTCCTGCACCACTTCGTTCGAAAACTGGTAAGGCGCGCGATAAAGTCCCCGCGCCTGCGCAAAGAAGGCGTTATTGAAATCCCCGCCATCCACTAGAAAACTATTCTGGAATCCGCGCAGCCCGCCGAAAGAAAGATCGCCGTTGGTAGCCGAGGTTAGGCTGCGCGGGTCCTGTGTGATGCCGGGCGAGAGCAGCATAAGATCGGAAAAGCGCCGCCCGTTGAGCGGCAAATCGGCAATGGCGCGCTCGTCAATCAGCGTCGAGACGGCGGCAGTTTTCGTATCGACCAGCTGTGGCTCCCCCGAGACCGTAACATTTTCCTGCGGCCCGGCAATAGGCAGGCGGAATTCGATCTCAGCCGCAGCCCCGACTTCAACATGCAGTGTAGGCGTAACTTGCGCCGACATGTTTTCGGCAACGGCGCGTGCCGTGTACTCGCCGGGCGGCAGCAAATCGATGGAGAAGCGTCCTTCGGCGCCGGATGTCGCGGTATAGCGCGCCCCGGTAGCGGAATTGACGGCAACGATGGTCGCCTGCGCAATGCGTCCGCCGCTCGGATCGAGCACCGCGCCACGAATCGCGCCAGTGGCAGCATCCTGGGCCGCAAGTGAAGCAAGCATGAAAGAAGAGACCAGACCACAAAGAAGAAAAGCACGCCGCATGGAGTCCCACCTTGAATAGGGATGAGGCTCAGATCTGAATTCGCACAGCTTCACCGGAAGCCGTGCGGGCGGGAAACCAAGTTCTATATAGCATGGGAGGATCGCAGAAGTTTGTGACGATGGGCAATTCTTTTCGGAATGAGTGCAGATCTGGGAATTTGTTTAATCGTTTCGCTAGTGTGATTGAAAAACGTAAAAAACGCCCAAGCAAAGCTTGAGCGAGATGGCATAGTTTTAATCGTTACCGCCTGAGATACAGTTGACTGTCTTCAGCGCATGTCTCAGTTCGCATCCTCAGGCCGTCGCCAGATTTGCAAACTCGACGAGCCTTGAGCCAACACACCCAGCGTGGCGAACGAAACAATATCCGGATTGGATTGAATATTCGATACAGCCGGAGGGGGTCTACTTTTGCGCCGTTGGGCTGCTTCACAGCGGCTTTTTCACACTAATCCCCAAATCCCTCAACTGCGCCTCACTCACCGGCGTTGGGGCATCCACCATCAAATCCACGGCCCGCGCCGTCTTAGGGAAGGGAATTACCTCGCGCAAACTTTCGGCTCCAGCCAGAATCATCACAATGCGGTCCAATCCCAGCGCAATTCCCCCATGCGGAGGCGTGCCATACTCCAAAGCTTCGAGAAAGAATCCAAACCGTGACCGCGCTTCTTCTTCCGTCATCCCCAGAGCGCGAAAGATTTTGCTCTGAATATCCTGCCGATGAATACGAATCGACCCCGAGCCCAACTCAGTGCCATTCAGCACCACGTCATAAGCCAAAGCCCGCACCGCGCTAAGCGGTGACTGCGGATCTTTCACCGACTCCACGCCCTCTTCCAGCAGCTTCATATCGCCCTCATGTGGAGAGGTAAAAGGATGATGCGCCGCCATCCACTGCTTCTCGCCCTCATCCCACTCGAACATGGGGAAATTCGTAACCCACAGGAAGCGATAGTCGTTAGCAGGGTCGCCGGTTTTCTTAAAGATGCCGTGGCGATCGGCATATTTCTGCGCCAGCGCCAGCCGCAGCAATCCAGCCGACGCATAAATCGCCAGCTCCTGCGGCGTAACTTTGCGATGCGCCGGCAGCGCCGTCTGCGGTCCGGATTGCGCCGACCCAGCCACAAGCACGATCAAATCTTTTTCCTGTGCTCCGCATTTCTTCTCAATCGCCGCCGCCGCATTCGGAAATTTATTGCCAATCCGTTTGAAATCCTCATACACCCGCGCCCCGCCCTTCGAATGGAACATGGGCTTGATGTCGTCGCGCTCCTTGCGCGAAAGCTCGTCAACTTTAGGCGTGCGAATCGCAATCACCGGCAAATTCGCATTGATCGCCAAATCAGTCAAATTTTCCGGCGTAAAGCAGTCCTTCACATCTACAAACGCGGGCAAACGCAAATCTGGCTTGTCGATTCCATACAGCCGGATCGCCTCGTCATAGTCCATGCGCGGGAAGGGCGTTTTGATCTGATTTCCCGCCGCAGCGAAAGCCGCAGTCAGAAATCCTTCCACCACCTCCCACACGCTCTCGGGCTGAGGATAAGTCATCTCCAGATCGATCTGCGTAAACTCAGGCTGCCGGTCAGCCCGCAAGTCTTCATCACGGAAGCAACGCACAATCTGAAAATATTTGTCGAAGCCCGAGATCATCAAAATCTGTTTAAACATTTGCGGCGACTGCGGCAGCGCATAGAACGTCCCCGGCTGCACCCGGCTGGGCACAAGGTAATCGCGCGCTCCCTCCGGTGTGGAGCGTGTCATAAACGGAGTTTCGATCTCGAAAAATCCCTGCGCCGATAAATAATCGCGAATCGCTTTGGCTACTTTATGCCGCATCTCGATGTTGAACTGCATCACATCGCGCCGCAGATCGATGTAACGGTATTTCAGCCGCGTCTCTTCATTAGTAAGCGCGGTGTCCGAAGGCAAAAATGGTGGCAGCTTCGACTCGTTCAGAATGCGCAACTCGTCGGCGACAAGTTCCACCTCGCCGGTAGGCATGTTGGGATTGATGGTATTGCTGTCGCGCAGCTTCACCGTGCCCGTGACCGCAATCACATACTCGTTGCGCAGAGACTCCGCCTTTTCGTGGATAACGGCATCGCGGTCGGTATTGAAAACGATTTGCGTCACGCCGCTACGGTCGCGCAGGTCGATAAAGAGCAGGTTGCCATGGTCGCGGCGCCGGTTTACCCATCCCATGAGCACGGCTTTTTTGCCCGCATCAGAGGCACGCAAAATACCGCACATGTGAGTCCGTCGTAAGTCGCCTAGAAAGTCGAGCAAAGTGTGTCCTTTATGCGAGAGAGTTGCGGTGAAGCTGAATTAGAGATTATAGCGGTGGGGTGTGGAAGGCGGGAAGCGCAGCGTTACGTTAAAAGCGGTTATATCGGCGCGGCGCATTGTTTAAATGATTTTGCCCACGATTTTGGGTGGTGCGGCGCTTTTAGCGCTGCGATAAAAGCGCGTGCATTTGCCTGGGTCTTAGAGTGTGCCAGGGAACTAGATTGTCAGCGTAAAAAATGGGATGAAGCCCGCGATGCTTCAGCCGCGAAGCGGCGCAAGAATGCAGCCCATGGCGCAAGCCGTGGGCACAGAAATGAGAGTGGAACAAGCCCCAGAGGGGCGGAAGAGCAGTTCTCCCGCACATTCTTGCCCGCAAAATCTTGCACTATGCTCAGGATGACCTCATGTCGTCGAGTAAGAGTAGGCTTGCCTCGCTTCCGCAAATCGCCGGCCCCGGCGAACGGAGCTTCAACGCCAGATGGTCCGCTCTGGCTGCTGGATTCTACGATCAAGCCACTTCATCCACGAATTCCATGAGTTCGTCTATAACGCCTCTCCGAATATCACCAAAACCACACCACTCATCCCCAATACATCCCCGTCGGTTAACTTTCAGCGGGAAATTTTTTACAATACATTCCATTCGCCGTGCTGCATTGTAATGCGGTAGTAAATTCCGCTTGGGGGGAAGAAATATGCCACACATCAACTGGCTGGCCGTCCTGGCCGCCGCTGTGTCCACGTTCGCGATCGGAGGACTTTGGTATTCGCCGTTTTTATTCGGCCGCGCCTGGATGGCCGTCAATAACCTCACCGAGGCCGATCTGGCGAAAAGCAATATGGTCAAAATTTTCGGCCTCTCGTTTTTTCTCGCGCTGATTATGTCGGCAAATCTGGCAGCATTTTTGGCTGAGCCAAAGACCACAGCCACCTGGGGCGCGACAGCTGGATTTTTAGCCGGTTTCGGCTGGGTCGCACTGGGCATTGCGACCATTGCATTGTTCGAGCGCCGGTCGTGGAAATACGTACTGATCAACGGCGGCTATATGACAGTGTCATTTGTAGTGATGGGATTGATCCTCGGCGCATGGCGCTAGCGGCACCAAACTCAATTAGCACCAAAAAGGTGAATTTTTCGGCAAACGGTTTAGCCGCTGCGGAACTATTTCTTGCTGGCCTTCCCGTCCATCATGGCATTCCACTTCGTTCCGTCCTGCGACATATCAAAACTAAAATTGTAAGAAGAGGCCGAAGTCACCTTAATGATGAATCGCCCCTTCATGGTCATGTCGCCCATTTTTTCCTGGTTGGTCCAGGTCCAGGTATCGCCATCGAGCATGCCGCGCGAGTCGTCGAACTCGCCAAAACTGTTGAACTCGCGATAGGTATAGGCTTTGTCCTCGGTGGAATACCCCATCACCGACAAGCCCACGCCCCCGCCCATGGAGCCTTTATAGTCCGAATGGCAAATCAGATAGAAGCCGCCCTCCATCCACTCGCACTTTTCGCTCTCGGTAATCGGTCCGCCGGGGCCATAGGAAGTGGGCTTCATTGTCCCATCGATGGTCCAGGTTCCGGCGAAGAAATCGAGCTTCTTGAGCTCCGGGCCGGGCTTGGGCGGCTGCATCTGGGCCAGCGCCGCCGAGGATATCAAAACTGCCGCGAAGATGATTTGAAGTGGCTTCATGGTTGTCTCCGTATTCTTTGCTACTCATTCGACGGCAGCGCCATTCTACCGTTAGCGCACGAAAGGTCAATGGCAAATCGGATAGTCATCGCATTGTCCTGCCGAACGCCAGTGTTTCTCATCTGGCGGAGGGATCTCCCCCAGCAACGGTCCCGAACCGCCCACTAATTCCTCGCCAGCTAAACAACGCTGCGCCCAGAATGCCGCCCATTAGCCGGGAAAATTTCTACCAATCTCCCCAATGCGTAGCCGTAGCCTGGTGAAACTTCAGCTTCCACTGCCCATCCACCTTCACCCACACCGAGCTGAAATGCTGGTAGCGCGGCGGCGGACCCTGATCCTCCTGCGGAGCCTCGCGGACCACCGCGTCGTAAGTCACCACCGCTCCCGAGTCTCCCAGCGCTACTACTTTCATGTCATACGGCGTAAGCTCCGCCAGATCGGGGTCGCCCAGATTGCCGGAGGCTTCCTCACCCGCCAGCAGTTGGCCGTCGATCCCCACCAGCGAAAAATCATCGGCGAGCGCGCTCTTGAAGAATGCGCCATCATCCTTTTTCTTGGCTTCGATTAGATTTTTTTCGTTGGTAATGGCAGTTTGTTCAAAAGTGGTCGGAATTCTCACCGCCGCCGGAGTTTGAGCCGCGGCCAGGTTAGAAGCCACAATGCCAAATAGCAAAGCGTTAAAAGCAGCAAAAGAAATGAAAGAAAGTTTCACACCACCTCCTGATTATCGGACTCGGAGATACCCGCCAGTCCATCGATGCTTTGCCGGTTTTTCTGCTCGCGGTAGGCTTTCAGTCCCTCCGCGCCGCGCTTGTGGGCCCAGAGTTCAAGCTGCGGCCGCTCACCTTCATATTGAAAAAGCGGGACGCCATAACCGCACGAATCAGTAACGCGATCGACTTCAACCAAAATAATCGACCGGGCACTTTCATGCGCCGGAAAATTTTGAGCCAGCGCGGCGAACTCCGGTTCATGCTGCTCGACAACCCGGCCGTGGCCATACAGGCGGTAGATATTTGGCGGTCCCTGAAAGGCGCAGAACATCAGCACGATGCGGCCGTTTTCCTTAAGGTGAGCAATGGTCTCGACGCCGCTGCCATTGAAATCAAGATAAGCGACGGTGTTCGGCCCAAGAATGCGAAACGAATCGAGCCCCTTAGGCGAGATGTTCACGTGGCCAGCCGCATCCAGCGGCGCAGAAGCGACAAAGAAAATGTGCTGCGCCTCGATAAATCGCTGGGCAGCATCATCCATGGTGGAGCGGGTTGTGCCCATATCAACTCCTTAATTACTCCGGGAGACATAGTTGCCCCCGGGAACTCGAAGCCGTGTCGCAACTGCGCCACGATGCGCCACTACTGCGCACACGATGTGTCGCAACTGCCACGATGTGCCACTACTGCCTTCCGTTACCGCGCCACTAATATCTGCGGATACCCCGCCACTGCTGTCTGCACTACCGTGGAAGAGCGGCGCTTTAGCGCCGCGTAAGCGTACCAAAATAAGCGGGCTTTAGCCCCCGCCCTAACATCAATTCCGAATCTTCCGCGCCAACTCGCCGCGCGGCACGGAGATCTGTTCCCCCGTAGCCAGATTCTTCAGCGCGAAAGCATCTGCCTTAACTTCATTCTCGCCGACAATCAAAATATATTTCGCCCCCGCTTTGGTCGCCGTTTCGAATGACTTCTTCAGCCGGAAATTCTCGTCTCCCAAATCCACAACCGCCTCTGCCCGCCGCAACTCCCGCGCCAGCCGTGCAGCTTCAACGTTCATGCCCGGGCCAAGCGGTGCAATATAAACATCCGGTTTTTTCAGCACGCTTTCCGCTGCAGTCGATTCCTGTAGCGACATCACCAGCCGGTCTTCACCAATCGCAAAGCCGATTCCGGGAGCGGCAGGCCCGCCCAGCGCTTCTGAAAGCCCATCATATCGCCCTCCGCCCAGGATCGCGTTCTGCGCCCCCAAAGCTTCATGAGTAAACTCAAACGCCGTTCGCGTGTAGTAGTCAAGCCCGCGCACCAACCGGTCGTTGATCTGAAAATCGACACCCACTGCTTTCAGAATTTCCTGCACCGCCGCGAAGTGCTTCCGGCTGTCTTCATCAAGGAACTGGCTGATGCGCGGCAGCGTATCGATGATCGGCTGATCTTCAGGCACTTTACAGTCGAGAACACGCAGCGGATTGGTCACCGCGCGCCGCTGGCAATCGGCGCACAATTTGTCCTTCACTGGTTCGAGCGCAACCCGCAGAGCCTCGTTAAACTTCACCCGCTCCGCCGATGATCCAACCGAATTCAACTCAAGCGTCCAGTTCTTGATTCCCAGCCGGTCCAGCAGTGTAGCCAGCATCTCCAGCACTTCAGCGTCACGCGCCGGAGAGTCGCTTCCCGCAGACGCCGGCCCAATCACTTCGGCATCGATCTGGTAAAACTGCCGGTAGCGCCCTTTCTGCGGCCGCTCCCGCCGGAACATAGGCCCCATGCAGTAAAGCTTGTTCAATCCGCGATCCCAAAGTTTGTGCTCAATGTAAGCCCGCACAATGCCCGCGGTTGCCTCCGGACGCAGGCTCAGCGATTGTCCCTTATCGCTTTCAGCGCGCCCGCGATCTTCCCACGTGAACATTTCCTTCGAAACAATGTCCGTCTCCTCGCCTACGCCACGCGCGAACAGTTCGGTCGATTCAAAAATAGGTGTGCGAATCTCCTGAAAGTTGTAAGCGCGAAAAACCTCCCGCACCACCGACTCGACATAGTTCCACAGCGCCGTGTCCGGCGGAAGCAAATCGCGCGTCCCTCGAACCGCCTTAATCATTCGTTTTCCATCCCAAATCTTGTCATCCTGAGCGAAGACTTGTCGTTCGTGAAGCGATAGGCAAGTCGCAGTCGAAGGATCTCTGGCAACTCACCGCACCCAAGCCTGGCCAGGAGTTCTCTGTGCAATTTGCATCGGTCCGGCAAATGACAGATCACTATTAAGTTCGCATAAAAGGTCCCGTAGAGACCGCCGATAATAGCCACGCCGCCTTACCGCTCCCGCAAATAATCCTGCGTATACCCCAAATAATTATTGGCATATCGCATAATCGTTTCCTCTTCGCCCTTCTCCAATTTCCGCCGAAGCTTCCCCGGAGATCCCATCCACAGCGATCCCGGCTCAACCACGGTGCGCTCAGGAATCAACGTTCCCGCCGCAATAATGGATCCCGCGCCGATCTTCGCGCCATTCAAAATCACCGACCCCATGCCGATCAGGCATCGATCCTCGATCACACACCCATGCAGCGTAACCGAATGCCCCACCGTCACATATTCCCCCACAATCACCCCATATGTGTTTTTCATCCCATGCAGCACGCTGCAATCCTGAATATTCGAGTTTGCGCCAATGCGGATGGCATAAACATCGCCGCGAATCACGGCATTCATCCAAACCGAAGCGTGCTCGCCCAGCACAACGTCGCCAATAATCTGCGCGGATTCGTCCACGTAACAAGAAGAGGGAATCGTCGGCGTAACGCCTTTAAAGGATCGAATCATCTTGCTCCCGAAGCAAAACAGTGCATAAGCACCAGAAGAAATAGTACCAGCTTCACGCGTGCAAATAAGCCAGCACCGCCCGCGTGATCTCCGCCTTCGCCTCCGCGAGCGACAACCCCGCTGGCCGCCGCAGTGCCGCGCCATGCGACAGCGCATCCACCATATTCGTTACCACAAACACCACCTTGTCGAGATCGCGCCCCTTCTTCAATTCATGCGCCCGCGACTGAATCGCCAGCCGGAACGCGCCATGCAGCCGCGTGGCGAAATCCTTCGTGCCGTCGGCCCGGTGTGGTACTTCCGTCGACATCAGCTGGAAAAGTTCAGGATCGGGGATGTGCGCGTCGACCATCGCCTCAATCATCGCCTGCATCAGCACATCGAGCGGCGAAGCCGCATGTTCAAAAAGTTTGGCCTCAACCAGCCGGTCAATCTGCTCAATATGCCGTTGGTGCAAAGCAATAAAAATGGCACGCTTGTCGGGAAAGTACTGATAAACCGAGCCAATGCTGACGCCGGCAACCTCAGCAATGCGGTTCGTCGTGATAGCGGACAAGCCTTCGCGCTTGAGCAGCCTGATGACCGCCTCCAGCACGGCGTCGAAAGTTTGCCGCGCGCGCCGCTGCTGAGGTCGTCGCCGGACGGATGTTCTTATGGACTTCGTTGCCATCGCAATGATTTTATTTAAAATATGAGCAATTGTCACATTAAATAGATGTATCTCATTGCAAATGTTGCAGCTGCTCCGCATAAACAATGCGAGTATACAAGCTCGAAATCACATAGTAGCCTTGGATAAATTATGAGCAAACGTACATATAATTACAAGTACAAGGAGGCAGCATGACATATCTCATTACGGGCGCGACGGGGGACATCGGATCGAAAGTAGTCGAACAATTACTAAAGCGCGGCGAGCGCCCGCGCATCTATGTGCGCGACGCGGAAAAGGCGCGCGCTCACTTTGGCGATAGAGTCGATATTTTAGTCGGCGATCTGGCAGATTCGGTTGCCCTGATAGCCGCGCTGGAAGGCATCGACGAATTTTTTCTGGTCAATAGCGGCCCGCAGATTCCAGCCCGCGACGAAGCCGCAGCCAAGGCGGCGAAAGCCGCGGGCGTGCGGCATCTGGTAAAACTCTCGTCGCTCGATGTGCGGCAAGGCCTGGCCATCGGCGCTTGGCACGAGCGCGGCGAAGCCGCAATTCGCGCCAGCGGAATCTGTTTTACTTTTGTGCAGCCCACCGGCTTCATGTCGAACCTGCTAGCTTGGGCGCGCTCCATCAAAACCGAAGGTGTGGTGCGCTCCTCCACGGGTGATGGTAGGCGGCCGTTCATTCATTCCAGCGATATCGCCGCCGTCGCAACAGAAGCTTTAACCTCACAAAAATATGGCAATAAATCACTGCCCATCACCGGACCGGAAGCAGTGACTTTTGCCGAAGTAGCAGCAAAAATCGGAATGGCAATCGGAAAACAACTCACCTTCCATCCGATCTCCGATGAAGAAGCGGGCCAACGATACGCCGCTGCCGCCGGAGCGACGGCAGAAGATACCGAAGCCCACGTCGCGCTATGGCGAGCGATTCGCGAAGGCCGTCTGGCAACCGTCACCAATAACGTAGAGCAGATTCTCGGTAGAAAGCCGATCAGCCTGGATCAGTGGATTCAAGAGAACGCGACAGCTTTCCGCGACTGAATGTAGTGCAATGATGCGCAGGCCAATGAAGCCATATGCCTGCCGCCTCTCAAAAATCTCAGCCGCGAAGCGGCGGTAGATTGCAGCCCACGGCGCAAGCCGTGGGTAGAAATCGGGGAAAACGATCAAGCTCCAAAGGAGCGAAAGAACATACGTCTGCCCCAATCCTCCTTTCGTATAGCCCCACCCTTTGCCTTCCCCATCGCCATCTGCGAAACTGGCCTATCCTCGATAACTAAGATTTGCCATGGGCCGCATTCACGTACTCTCCGAGCAAGTAGCCAACAAGATCGCCGCCGGCGAGGTAGTGGAGAGGCCTGCCTCGGTGGTGAAAGAACTCCTCGAGAACGCGCTGGACGCGGGCGCAACCCGCATCAAGATCGGCGTGGAAGCCGGCGGCAAAAAGCTGATCCAGATCACCGACAACGGATGCGGCATGGTCCGCGACGACGCCATGCTGGCCTTCGAGCGCCACGCCACCTCGAAACTCAAAGATGCCGAAGATTTGCTGAGCGTAGCCACGCTCGGCTTCCGCGGCGAGGCGCTGCCTTCCATTGCCTCGGTGTCGCGGTTAAGACTGGAAACCTGCGCGACCGAATCTTTAGATGGCCCTGCCTCCGGAACCATCATCGAGATCAACGGCGGCAAGATGGCGCGCGTGGAAGAAGGCGGGCTGCCCCAGGGCACTTCGATCACCGTGCGTGATCTCTTCTTTAATACTCCCGCGCGAAAGAAATTTCTCAAAGCCGAATCAACCGAACTCTCCCACATCGCCTCGCTGGTCACGCACTACGCTTTGGCGCATCCCGAAAAGCATTTCGAATTGCATTCCATGACCAACGCTATGCTGGTTGCGCCTCCGGTCGCCGGATATAGCGAACGCGTCTATCAAGTCTTCGGCAAGGAGACACTCGATCAGTTGATTCCAGTCGCTGCCGTGCTACCGCTCGAGCGTGTCGGATTGCCTCAGCCTCCGCCCTGGCGGCGTGTAGTAAATGAAGAGCCGGACGAACCGATAACTCCTGGCGAGATGCGCCTGCACGGCTTCGTCTCCAAGCCCGAAATTCAAAAGCTCAACCGCAACTCGATCTACGTTTTCGTCAACGGACGCCTGATTCGCGACCGGCTGGTACAGCATGGTTTGACCGAAGCCTACCGCAACATCATCCCGCCCACGGTATTCCCGGTAGTGCTGCTGTTTCTCGAGATGCCGCCGGGTGAAGTCGACGTCAACGTTCATCCCTCGAAAACCGAAGTCCGCTTCCGCCAGTCCACCGTGATGCATGATTTTGTCCGCGACACCGTCCGCGCGGCGCTGATGAAGGCGCGTCCGGCGCCGCAGTTCACCACCGAAATTCGCGCTCATGCCACGGCCAGTCCGGGTCTGACGCCGGGGGCACGCGAGTGGGAATCGGTTTCCGATCTGGCCGCTGAGTCAGGGATTCCGACGCGTCCTTTGTATGATCCTGCAAGCGGCGTAGGTTTTGCCTTACAAGCGCCAGTCGTACCGCCGGGTTCAGCGCGTTTGCAGTTCGATGGCGGAATTGCGGTCGAGGCGAACGCCGCCATTCCCGTAGCGCGCGGATTGGAATCGCGCGCACCCGAAAAAATTGCCGAACGCGGAATCATCAATCCCGCGATTCCGGACGACGGCTGCGCTCCCGCCCTCGATGTAAACGAAGACGAGCCCACGCTGGCCGCTTTGTCCACGCTGCGTCCGCTGGGACAAATTCGCAATTCGTTCATCCTTGCCGTGAATGAAGATGGCCTGTGGATCGTCGATCAGCACGTGGCGCACGAGCGCGTGCTGTTCGAGCGCATCTTGCAGCAGCGCGCCGCGCAAAAAGTTGAAAGCCAGCGCCTGCTCATGCCCATCGTGCTGGAGTTGTCTCCCGCGCAGCAGGCGGTCTTTGCCGAGATAGCCGAAGAGTTGCAGCACAACGGATTTGAAGCCGAACCCTTCGGCGCGCGCAGCGTAGCCGTTAAAATCGCGCCCGCGGGAGTCGATGCCGCCGCAGTGGAAAAAATGCTGCACGAGCTGCTCGATCAGATTTCCCGCGAAGAGCAGTCGCTGAATCTCGAAAAAATTCGCGGGCGTATCGCCGCCTCGATCGCCTGCCACGCCGCCATTAAAGTCAACATGCCGCTGGAGCAAAATAAAATGGAGTGGCTGCTCGGCGAGTTGGCAAAAACTCAGCATCCCATGGCCTGTCCGCATGGCAGGCCGGTGGTACTGCGGTATTCTGTGAAGGAGATTCAGCGGGCCTTTAAGAGAATCTAGCGACGGGCTATGAACAACGAGCAATGAGCTGTGAGCAAATGCGCTTAAATAGCGATGAGCCGCTCACGGCGCACAACTCACCTGCTCATGGCCCATCGCTGATAGCTCACAGCTTCTTATGACCGACCAGGAACTACAGCAACTCCGCCACGAAAAATGGCGTCTCGATGGCAAGCCCATCCGGACCATCGAGCAGGCGCGCACCTTCGTTGAAGAAGTCGGATTCTGTCTGATGTATCCGCTGCGGCCCACCATGCCCGTTCCCACTTTCATCGGCGCATTCGTGGGAGCCGACGACCGCCTGCCCACCTGGCAACATGCCTACTCCGATCCGCGCGCGGCCGAAGCCACCGAGTTGATGGTGCGCCTGCTGCGTGAGCGTTCGATCTATGAGGCGAATTTGTTCGAGGAGAACAATGCCTTTCTGGTAGCGGCCTCGGTCTTTCCTTTTTTCTATGCGCTGGTGGGCGAGCGCAACCCCAAGCAGGCCCCGCGCGCCGGATCGCGGTCGCCCTATTCGGCGCTGGCCTGCGATGCCTTTGAATTGATTCAGCGCGACGGCCCGATCTCGAAAGAGAAGTTGCAGGAAGTATTGGGCGGCAGCGTTTCACTGCCCGCGCTCGATAAGGCTTTGGGCGAGTTGCTGGCGAAGTTGCGCATCACGCGCGTCGATTACAACCCGACAGAGGGTTCGTTCTGGGATGTGCTTTACCGCTGGGCGCCGGATGCTGTGAAGCAAGGCGTCGGATTGTCGGTACCGGAGGCGCTCACAGCGCTGCTCTCGAAATATCTGGATTGCGTAGTCGCAGCCGAGCAGTCCGAACTGGAATCATTCTTCGGAAAATTCGTGGCACGCTCGCGGGTAAAAGATGCAGTGAACGCCCTGCTCGCCGCGCGCGAGTTGAGCTTCGTACACGTAGGCAGCCGCTCCATGGTGCAGATGACCCCGGCGCAGGTCGCGCCCGCGAAAGAAATGGTCGCCGCCAACGCAGCTCGCGTGGACCGGATTAAGAGATAGACGCTCTCAGCGCCCTCTTAAACGCTTTTGCTCCCATAACTAGGAAATTCACGCCTACCGCCATTCGACCGTTCTACGGCAGCTTAACCCCGGAAAAACCTTCGCAGGCGGCAATCAACTCCTCCTGTTTTTCCTTATCCCGCGCCGCCGGATGTGGCTTGCGCAACTGCTTGTGAAAAAAATATTCACCCGTAACCTTCGCTGCGGCGTCATTGCTCACCGCCAGCCAGACTTGTGTGCGGTACCCTTCTTCCAAATCATCGGGAGCGCTCGCGCCTCCCATCTTGGTTGCCACCCACCCCGGCTCTAGCGCATTCGATAGAACATCCGGCCACCGCCGCGCCATCGCAAATGCCAGCATTACGTCGTGCAGCTTGGTATCGGAGTAAGCCTGCTGTCCCCGCCAGGCCCGCTTCTCCCACGTCAGATCCTCCAGGCTGGCATCGCCATTTTGATGAAGGCCCGAACTCAAATACACCAGCCGCTTCGGCTTTTGTATGAGAGCCGTCAAAACATACGGAGCCAGCGTGTTCACCGCAAACTCCTGCGGCAGGCCATCCTCCGTCGCAATACGCCGGGGATGTTGATATCCCACGCCCGCATTGTGAATCACAGCATCAAAGCGCCCCAGCGCATTCACCCGCTCGGCTACACTTTTCATCTGCGCAATACTCGAGAGGTCGCCGGCCACAACCGCCTCCGCTCCCGCAACCGCAGCCATCGCATCCTTGCCGCGTTGTTCGCTGCGCGCCTGCAACACCACCTTGTGTCCTTGCTCAATCAGAAGTTGAGCGGCCATCCGGCCAAGCCCATCGGAAGATCCCGTGATAAAAATGCGAGCCATGTTTCACTTACCTTTCCTGAATTATTTCGCTGATAGCTTCAACTGAAAATCTAACTCCACCAATGGATGCCCCTACCCTCAGCGCCGCTTCAGCGCTTCCAGTTCATCCAAAGTTCGCGGCCAGTCCGCGCCCAGCAACCGCGACAAGCTTCGATCCGCCAAAACCTTCTCGCCGGTCTGGCACCGCGCACAATAATTCGTTTCCTTATCCGCATAGCGAATGCGCAAAACCTTGTCGCCGCATCGCGGGCACGGCTCTCCATATTTTCCATGGACAGCCATCTCTTTACGAAATGCTGTCACCTTTTCCGGGAACCCATCTTTCGCCTCGGCCCCCAGGCGCTCAATCCAAATCTTCAGCGTCTGTTGCGTCGCCGCAAACAGCCGCTCCCATTCCTCCGGTTTTAGTTTTTGCGTCTGCGCCAGTGGAGAGAGTTTCGCCGCATGCAAAATCTCGTCGGAATACGCATTGCCCACGCCGCTCAGCAGCCGAGGATCAGTCAGCGCCCGCTTGAGCGTGTGATTCTCCAGCGTCAGCACGTTGCGAAAAGATTCAAGATCGCTGCCGAGGACATCGATCCCTCCCGCATCCAGCGACCGCAAATTTTCTTCCCCGCCAATAATGTGCAGCGCCGCCCGCCGCTTCGATCCAGCTTCAGTCAGAACCAGAGAGCCATCGGAAAAATCGAACGCCGCCAGATTCTGCCGGCCCCCGAGCTTTGCCTCTTTCGGACGCCAGTGCAGCCGTCCCGCAATCATCAGGTGAAGCACCAGCCAAAGATCGCCTTCCACTCCAATCGCAATGCGCTTGCCAATGCGCCGCAGTTCGCGCACCACGCGCCCTTCCACGCTCGTCACCGCAGGCTGCACTGTCCGCAGCAGAAACGCGCTGGCCAGCCGCACGTGTTCCAGCCGCTTCCCCACAATGCGCGCCTCCAGTGCGGTAATGTAGGCGGTAACGTCCGGAAGTTCAGGCATCCCTACTCAGAATGCACGGGTCTTGCTGATCCCGCAACTCGCAGGCGCGTTATGTTAGCGTGCAGAAAATTGCATTTGCAATGATCCGCATCCCGGGCAAGCTAAAAGCCTTGCCCAGCGCAGCTTTTCGGCGATTGGACGTTGACACGCCCATCTTCACATGCGAAACTTAGCCCTTTCCACGGGGGTTCGCCATCAAGACTCTTCGGGTTCTTTCCTCAGGGTTTCTGTTCGTAGTTCTCTTGTTCAATATTTTTTCATTCCATCCGGCTGCGGCACAGGCAAATGACGGGATGGAACTGCTCTACGGTGCTCCCGCCGATGCGTTCATCAATATCTTTCCCGCCATGGTGATCGATCCCGCGACTGGCGGCTTTCTCGATGTTTTCAACGTGCTTGCCCCGCCGCCGTTTATCTGCAGCGGCGGCGTCGCCGCATCGAACGCGCGTTTTCTCTACGTTTCGATTCCGCCGCAAACCTGCCTGAATCAGGAAGCGGAAATTATTGGCTACCGTCTGAATTCCGCGTCCGGCGTGCCGGTCGCGCTTCCGTGGTCGCCTCTTGTATTACGAAACGGATCGTCTCCAAATGGTATGGTCTCTGTTCCCAATCGCCCTTACCTTTATGCGGCCGACGCGGGTGGCATCGACGCGTTCCGAATCGATGCCGCGACGGGCGCGCTCACTCCGATTGCCGGATCACCGGTTCAATCCGGCGCCAACTATGAGTTGGTCGTCGATCCATCCGGAAAATTTATTTATGCCTCCGATTACGATGCTCCCGGCGGAGTCTTCGCCTTCACCATCAGCGCTGGCGGCGAATTAGCGCGCGTCTCCGGATCGCCGTTCCAAGTTCCCGGCCCAGCCGGCTCCAACAATCAGCCGGTCGGCATCGTGGACACAGGCAAGTTTGTCTACATCGCCCTCGCCAACACCAACCAGATTGCCGGCTTCTCCATCAACCGCAAAACCGGCGCACTCAAGCCATTGGCGGGCGCTTTCGCCGTAACCGGAAATGGCCCCGTACCGCTGCTTCTGACCGGCAATTTTCTCTACACCGTGAATGAGATCGACGGCACGATCTCCGGCTACAGCATCGATGACACCACCGGCGCACTTACGCCGATTGCCGGTTCGCCCTTCGGCACCGACGGTTCGGATATCGCCGTCGATGTCTCTGGACAATATCTCTACCTCAGCGGACACCGCGGCGTGCAAGGCTACAACATTGATCCCACCACCGGTGTGCTCACCGAAGGTGCAGGATCTCACGGCAACGATGGCAGCCTGTGGTTGACGGTAGTGCAACTGCCCGCGAAGTAAGCGCGAATCTCGGATGGAAAACCAGGATGAACAAAACCACGACGAACAAAAACGCGGTCGCGAAGCTGTCATCTTGAGCGGAGTGCCTGGCAAGCGAAGCGAACCAGGCGCGCAGTCGAAAGATCCCTACCCACGAATCGACTCCATCCGGTCCCAGCCGCGTTCCTACTTCCGGCGCAACCACTCCCAGTCTTCCCGATACCCCTCCCACCGTGGATTCTTCCCCTTCAATCCCGGAAACAGCCGCAAATTCTTCACTCCCGTCACCACCTCGACCGGCAGCAAATACCAAACGTCCTTCCCGCGCCCTTTTATCACCACATGCGCTGCCAGCACATCAATATCTTCCGCCGTATAAGCCTTCTTCCCCTCGCCTCGTGTCGAGTAAACCGGCTGCACGTCATATCCTCCGCCATTCAACCGTCCCGTAGCCTTCACCTGTACCCGCAACAATCTCCCGCCGCGTCCCGCCCAAACAATAAAGTCGCACTTCTCGCTGTCGCCCCACGGCACTGCCAGCCCAAATCCCAAACTCTGCGCTTTCAGCAAAAACGCTGCCTGCGACATCTCTCCCATCCGCTTCGAATTCCACTTCCGTTTTTCCGCCCGCGCCTCCTCATCCTCCGCCACCGCCATCATCCACGGAATGATGGTCACCTGCCCGCGCCGCTCCTGATCAAACATGATGCCATCGGGGTCGTGAACGGACGCGAAATTACACTCATCTATGCCGACAGAAAAAGCAACCAAAGGCGCATCATCTCAGCGTGGCGTTCGGAGCCGCACGAACGGCGACGCTACTGGCAAAGCCTCGAAGAGCAATAATCCCCCATCCCGCCGCAACCGTCGGTCAGGTACCGACTGGCGCAGGCTCGATCGCATGAGGCCTGCCGCTATCCGCAAGGGCATCCAGGCAGACCCCGACGCCCTTCCTACTGACGACAACTTCTGGAAGACCGCCAAAGTAGTCCCGCCCACGCCGAAACAAATCGTAACCATGCGCCTGGACGCTGACCTGCTCCGCTGGTTCCGGCAATCCCCGGGATACCAAACCCGCATCAACGCCATCCTCCGCGCCTACATGCAAGCCCAACCGTAACCCAGTATGGAGCGGACACTCCTGTCTGCTGCTTTTGACCTTCATTTAATTGTGCATTATCACAGACCACCGACACCCTCGTGGTGAGCGGCGCTTCCGCGCTGCGATAAGAATTCACACTCCACGCCCCGGAGGGGTAGCAGATATTAGCCCAGCACTTCAGTGATGGGAAAGCAAACCAGAAAAAGCAACCAAGTCTCGGAGGGACAACACAAGGAGCGCAATTGCGTCGCTCGGTCGGCTGCATCAGATGTCATCATCTTCCAATTCCTCGGGATTCTGCACTCCGCTGCTATCTTGCCGTCCGGTAAGCATAAGAGCCTGCATGTCATTTATCAACTTGGCAGCTCGACGGTTCAAACGTGCCCGGACGAATTTTGGCTGCGAACTGTTCGCTGTAGGCATTGCTGAAATCAAAATAGCTTCCACTTCGTCTCGATGATCGGAGTCCTTAATATGAAAAGCGGAGAAGTAGTTCCAAAAGTTATAGCGCCGTGCATTAGGTTTTAACGCGTGGTTGCGTAGGCGCTTAAGGAGGGTCGTTCCCGTTTTGCCAATGTAGTAAGGAACGTCATCGCGGTAAAGAACATAAACTCCAGGCTCGCCGAGGTTTGCCTCTAAAATAACTTTCCCGTCTTTCATGTGAAACAATGCGCGTGGCCACATCCGGAGAAACTGGCTCGCCTTAAATTTAGGCTTCATCGGGAACCTCCAAATCTCTCATCCCAATGCACGTACTGCACCAACGCGAATAGCCTACTCCTTCACCCCCAACTGCCAGAACAAAAAGCTATAAACGTCCGTAAACTCCTCAATCTGCTTAGTCACCGGTTTCCCCGCTCCATGTCCAGCCTTCGATTCAATCCGCAACAATATCGGACGCGTCTTGCTAGCCCCGTTCTTAGCCTCATCCTGCATCTCCGCGGCCATCTTCTTAGCGTGCATCGGGTCAACTCTCGTGTCGGTATCCGCCGTCATAAACAAAATAGCCGGATACTCCTCGCCCGCCTTCACGTGGTGATACGGTGAGTACGCATACAGCCACTTGAACTGCTCCGGCTTGTCCGAGCTGCCATACTCCGGCACCCACAGCTTGGCGATTTGAAAATTCTGGTAGTGCAGCATGTCGAGCAGTGGCACCTGGCACACCACCGCTCGAAACAGATCCGGGCGCTGCGTGATCATCGCCCCCATCAGAAGCCCGCCATTCGACCCGCCCTGTACCGCCAGATGATCTTTATCTGTATATTTTTCCGCGATCAAATGTTCGGCCGCGGCGATCATGTCATCGAACACATTCTGTTTTTTCTCCAGCATCCCCGCGCGGTGCCAGTCCTCGCCAAACTCCGCCCCGCCCCGCAAGTTTGCCACGGCGTAAACTCCGCCATGCTCCATCCACAAATAAGCCGTGCGGCTGAAGTTCGGCGTCATGCTTACATTGAACCCTCCATAACCCGTAAGCAGCGCCGGATTCCGCCCATCCTTCTTCAATCCTTTTTTATAGACCACAAACATCGGTACCTTCGTTCCATCCTTCGAGTGGAACCACTCCTGCTCCACTTCATACGCCGCCGGATCGATCGAAGGCGCGTCCACTTTGGCCCACTGCGTGGTCGCCCCGGTCTTCAAGTCGTAGCGATATACCGTCGGCGGCACCGTGAACGACAGGAAGCCATAAAAAATCTCGTCGCGATCCCATCTCCCCTCCGTCCCATACACCGTGCCCAGTGCGGGAAGCATGAGATCCTTCAACTTCGTCCCATCGATATCGAAAACTTTTAACTGCGAAGTCGCATTCTGCTCATATTGCGCAAATATCTTTCCACCCCACACCGCCGCGCCCTGTAAAACCGCATCCGTCTGCGGAATGATTTCCTTCCAATCGTCGCGCTCATAGTTTCCGGCCTCCGCCATGAACAGGCGGTACCGCGGCGCATCTTCATTGGTCGTGATGTAAAGCCTTCCGTTGTAGGCCGTCGCGCTGTAAAGAAAATCTTTGCCGGTCGTGATCCGTATGGGTGGCGTGCCCCGCTTCAGGTCCATTAAAAAAATCTCGGTCTTGGTCCAGCCTTCCTGTTCCGTGATCAACAGCAGCCGGCCATCGTTGTCCAGATTCACCGCTGGCCAATCCTCGGGATCGCGGCCCTCGCCAAAAATCAGCGGATCGGTCGCCGGATCGCTTCCCAGTTCGTGATAAAACACGTGCCGGTTATACATCTCCTGCCCATCCGGCACATCGCCCTTCTTGGGATAGCGCGTGTAATAAAACCCGGAATTATCGAGCATCCACGCAATGCTGCAAGCCCGCGTGCGCTCAATCGTGTCGGGCAGCGCCTTGCCGGTTTTCGTTTCGATAATGTGCAGCGTGCTCATCTCCGATCCGCTCGGTGAAGTCCCGTACGCCAGATACTTTCCATTCTCCGAAGCCTGATACCAGTCGAGCGCAATCGTTCCATCCGCCGCCAGTTGATTCACATCCAGCAACACGCGATCTTTTCCCGTATCCTTTGCTTCCGCGCCGCCCGCGCGCACGTACAGCACCGGCTGGTTTTGCATTCCTTCGCGCCGCGTGTAGAAATAATATTTTCCGCCAATCTGCGGCTGGCTGATGCTGCCGATGCTCAACAACTCTGTCAATCTCTTGTGGATCGCATCGCGTCCCGGCAACGGATCGAGCATCGCATGCGTGTACGCCATCTCCTCCTCAACCCACTTCTGGGTCGCGGGAGCCGTGCCATCCTCGAGCCAACGATAGTTGTCCGTGATCTCGACTCCATGCATCGTCTCGATGATGGGTTTCTTCTCCGCCTTCGGAGGCCCGCTTGGCGCCGCAGATGTCTTGGCATCGTTGGCGGCATAAACGACAGCGGCAATCAGAAACAAAGAAGCAAAAACGCAGATCAAACGGAAGCCTCCCAACATGAAGCACCTCGAAGACTTAGTATGAAACACGGCGAGAACAGCCTAGGGTACCAGAAAGCAAAGAAGCAATTTCAAGCCTGTGGTAGCCGATGTGCGCAAGGGACCTCCCCGCCACGAGAAGCTGTTTTCACCATCGCCGCCAAATGTTATGATGAATTGCGGTCAAGAGTGGCGCGCTTCGCGCGCCACTCTCCACAACACTCCTCAGTAGCTCAATGGCAGAGCATTCGGCTGTTAACCGAAGGGTTGTAGGTTCGAGTCCTACCTGAGGAGCCATTCTTTCAGTGGGTTACGCCTCTGTGCTGCCTTTTGCGCCCCAGAGTAGAGCGAACCCGCCTTCTTGAGCACGGTTTGATTGCGCGTAGGTTTACGCGCTCGCGGTCGAATCGTTTTAATAAACCGCAACCCCAGGCTCCGTTTTAACCATCCAATCCGCCCAATGAGTACAAAACATTCACAGGAAATGATGAATCTACTAAACGAACTCGCACTGCTCAAGGGTTTGGATGCGAGCGAAGGTGAATCTCAAGAACGGCAACAGAGACGCGAGGAAATCGCAGTTCAGATTAAGGTTCTTGCGGAACTTCCGGCCAATTAGGAACGGAGTGGATTTTTCGCGTAACTTTTCTCTAGTTTTACCATGTCAGAATTTAATGTGAAATGCAGACTACAGACGATGGCATCCGATCACAAGGAACCGGAATATTTAACCTGCCGTATCTGCAAAAAGCCCGTCCAACTCAACGGCCGAACAACAACGGATGAAAATGGGAAAACGGTTCACGAGGAGTGCCAAGTGCAACGCATTCTCGGACGGAATCAGCTTCCGGTCCGTTCATCATCCAGCGATTGAAAATAATGGCGGTGTGGTCTCCTCTGGGTAACCCCTCATCCGTCGTGCGATCCTTTGGGACGGTCACAAGCGGCGTAGCCTGATTAAATGAAGTTTGGAAAGAGTAGAAAGGGTGGTCGTGAATTGCAAAATCAAGTTTCCCGCCCTGACCCTGGACCCACGACCGTTTAGGAGAGTACCTGTTGCCAGTCGAACCCAAAGCCGGTCAACGTGCAATACGGCGAACCCCGTACTACATTTTCTGACGCTGTTTTGTCCAAGTCCGCTTTGAGCAGATGGGACTATTGAAAACAAGGTATTAGGCGCCATCTGTTGCCTTAAGTTGTTGCGTCATCGGCAAATTTGAGCACGATTCCAGAGCTACCATTTCTTGAAAATCACGTATACGGCGGCGACTAACAGGGCGAAGCCTACGAAATAGTTCCATTTCAATTCGGCGCCCATGTACAAGACGGAGAAGAAACCGAAGACGGTCAATGTGATGACTTCCTGAATGGTCTTGAGCTGAACTACGTTGAATTCGTAGGAGCCGATGCGATTGGCCGGGACCTGGAAGCAGTATTCGAAGAAAGCGATCAGCCAGCTTACGATGATCACTTTGAAGAGCGGGGCATTGCGATATTTGAGATGCCCGTACCAGGCGAAGGTCATGAAAATGTTGGAAATGGTGAGGAGCGCTACCGTTCTCATCGTCGTGTCCTATCTGTGATCTCTAGGGAACCAACTGGAGCCGCTGAATAGAGATGCGCGCGGGGACTGGCGAGTTGGAGGGGACGCATGCCTTCGAAAAGGCCAACTTAAGCAGATAAAAGCCGCCGCGAATTCTGTGACACCTGAGGCTTGAGGCGCGGCTCGAAGCCGCGCCCTTTCAAAGCCAAGTCCACTCTTAATTTTTCCAGCAACCAGCCAGGTTTACTCGTCTTTCTTTTCCGGTTCTTTGGGCAGCGCTTTCTCGATTGGTTTGCGCGGCAGCATTTGGTCGCGCATGGCTGCGTCGTAGACGAATCCGGCAACGATCACCGCCATCTGTTTCAGGTCGTCGGGTTGGAGACGATCGTAGACGTCCATATTGGAATGGTGGGTGCGGGTTTCGTATTCGATTGGGTCCTGGATGAATTGGAAGCCGGGGATGCCTACGGCGTCGAAGGAAAGATGATCGGTGCCGCCGGTGTTGCGCATGGTTAGCGTGGTCATGCCGAGATCGTGGAAAGGCTTCATCCATTCATCGAAGATCGGGGCGACGCCTTCGTTTTCCTGCAAGTAGATGCCGCGAATTTTTCCGGTTCCGTTATCGACGTTGAAGTAAGCGGAGACTCTGGCCTGCTCGGGCTTTACCGTAACCTCCCCGGCTTCGCGGCGCAGGAGCGTAGGCATGCCTTTCATCTGGGGATCATCCATGGGCGGGCGCGAGCCGAAGTGATGCTCGACGTAGCCTTGCGAGCCGAGTAGACCTTCTTCTTCGCCGGTCCAGAGGCCGATGCGGATGGTGCGGCGGGGATGGAGATCGAGCGCTTTGAGAATGCGAACGGCTTCCATCATGACGATGGTTCCTGCGCCGTTATCGGTGGCTCCCGTACCAGCGTGCCAGGAGTCGAGGTGCGCGCCCAGCATGACGACTTCTTCTTTTTTATCGGTACCGGGAATTTCGGCTACCGTGTCGTATTGCATGGGATCGTCATCGTAGAAAGTGTTGGAGACGTTCAGTTCGAGCGAGACATCTTTTTTCTGTTGAAGCAGGCGCGCGATGCGGCTCCAGTGCTCGATTGCCATAACGAGCTGAGGGATGGTTGTGGTCTCGCCCGGTTTATAGGATCCGCCGGACTGCACAAAGACGGTGCCGCCGCCGGATGTTCCGCGGTAGCGGTCAACTACGGCCAGAACTTTTTCGTCGGCGAAAAACTGGTTCAGGTCTTTGATGAACTGCAAGCGCTTGGCGTAAGTCGCCATGTTGAAGCCGGAACGGTCGGGAGGAATTTGATAATCGGCGAGCTTGGAGAGATCGTCGTCGCTATAGCGTTTGTAGGGAAGCTCGGTGATCGGTTTGACCTCGGGATCGGCGCCTAGAATGACGATCATTCCGGCAAGTTTGCCTTTGTATTTCTCAAAATCTTTTTTGTCTTCGATGATGACGCGAATGCATTTGCCGCTGACCGCGCCGTTGGTGCCCGGGGTCCAGGCTTTGGCGTAGACGAGGAGCGGGACGATGTCAGGCGAGGTTATGCGCGCATTGACGTACTGGTTGGCCCAGCCACGGCCGAACGGTCCCCAGGCTTCGAGGTGAGAGTTGGAAAGGCCGGCGGCGGTGAGCTGATCGCGCGTCCACTCGTTAGCGCGCTTCACGTTGGGCGAGCCAGTGAGGCGCTCGCCGATGGAGTCCATGAGTCCGGTGGCGTATTCCATGACCTTGGAGTTGTGAAATCCTTCGTAGCGGATGCGGGTGATGGTTTCGAGATCGACTTTATCTTTATCTTTGTCTTTATCTTTATCTTGTGACCATGAGAGTGAGGATAGCGCGAGCATCATGCAGAGAAGGGGGATGGATTTTTTCATGAACGGACTCTCCTGAGCGAAAAGGTCAAACCGGGGATTATACGGGAGTGGGTCAGGGGTTGTCCCTTGGAGGGTTAACGCCGGTTGCTGGTTTCTTTTCTTCGGTTCCGGCGCTTGGCTTGGGCGGGGTTTCTTCTCCTGGCTTCTTTTCCTCGCCTTTGGCGGAGGATTTTTCATCAGCCTCGTCTGCCTTGGGCATGTATTGCACTATGAGCGAGACGCGGCGGTTGGAGGGGTCGAGGGGGTTGTCGGGCTTGCGCAGGCGCTGGTCGGCGAAGCCGCGGACCTGGGAGACTTGATCGGCTTTCACGCTGTTGGCCTGCATCAGGCGGCGGGCGGCGTTGGCGCGGTCGGCCGAGAGTTCCCAGTTGTCGTAGGCGCCGGTGGTGGCATAGGGCTTGGAGTCGGTGTGGCCTTCGATGGAAATTTTGTTGGGCAATTTGCCGAGTTCCTGCGCCAGGGCGATCAGCACGTCGTGTCCGTCGGTGTTGAGTTTGGCGCTGCCGCTGTTGAAGAAGGTATCGGAAGAAGATTCCAGCAGCTCGATGCGCAGGCCTTCGCTGGTGATGGTCATTTCCACGTGGTTTTTGAGTTTTTCGAAGTCGTTCATCTGGCGCATTTTTTGCTCGAGCTCATCCTTGAGCTTGGGCATGTTGTCTTTGGAGAGCATGAAGTTTTCGCCGGAGCCGGACAGGGCGGAGCCCATTTTGTTGGCGGTGCCGCTGGGATCTTTGAAATAACCGGCGATAGCTTCTTTCACCGGCTTGCTCGAACTCATCAGCCACATCACCATAAAAAAAGCCATCATGGCGGTGACGAAGTCGGCGTAGGCGACTTTCCATGCACCACCGTGATGGCCGCCGTGGCCGCCTTTTTTCTTGATGATGAGGATGGGACGCGCTTTGTCCATAGAAGCGAAAGTTTAAGCGTGAGCCGCGGCGGCTGCGCCTCCGCCGCGGCAGGCTGCTTCAAGTTCTTTAAAGGATGGGCGCACATGGCCGGGCACAGCGCGGCGGGCAACCTCCACAGCCATGATGGGCGCAGTGCCTTTTAAGAACGAAACTATCAGTACGCGAAGAACGTAGAGATAGGCATGTTCATCGTCGGAAATTTTGACCATGTTGGCCGCGATGGGGCCGATGAGGCCGTAGCACAAAAGAATGCCAAGAAATGTGCCGACCAGCGCGGCGGCGACTTTCTTGCCGATTTCTTCCGGAGGGCCTCCGAGTGCGCCCATGGTGGTGACGATGCCGAGAACAGCGGCGACAATACCGAGTCCGGGCAGGGAGTCGGCCATGCTGCCGAGAGCGGCCGTGGGCAATGCGGCCCCGTGATGGTGAACTTCGAGATCAAGATCGAGCAGTTGATCGAGATCGAAGGCGTCCACTCCGGTGATGGCCATGCGAAGCGAGTCGCAGACGAAGTCGCTGGCGTGATGATTTTTCAAGACAGCCGGAGCTTTCGAGAGAATGGGACTTTTGCCGGGCTCTTCGACGTCGCCTTCCAGGGACATGAGTCCTTCTTTGCGGGCTTTGTTGAGAAGCTCGTATAAAGTTTTGAGGGAATCGAGGTAGGCCTGCTTGGTGTATTTGGAGCCGCCAAAAACGCCGCCGATGCCTCCGGCAATTTTCTTCAGAATGTGAAGAGGATTGGCGATCAGCACCGTGCCCACTGCGGCGCCGCCGATGGTGATCAGTTCATTCGGCTGGATGAGCACTTTGAGATTGCCGTGCTCCATAAGGTAGCCGGCAATCACGCTACCGAACACAACGACGATGCCGATGATTGCGAACATGTTTTACTCGCGCGAACTTTTCCGGGCAGCCATTTTTGTCCGACTCTGTTTTCGATCGACTCTGTTTTCGATCAGCCGTTGCGTTTGGCTCCCATCGCTTTGGCGGGGGGAGCGGCTTGTGAAAGTTTTTCGCGGAGGGAGGATTGCGCGCGCTCCACGAGCGATTCGATGCTGTCGCCAGCCTGCCCATGCGCCAGCCCGAGGGAGAGCGCGATGGATAATTCCTGTCCCCACCACTCGATGGTTGCGCTGGCGGCCATCCGGACCAGGCGATCGCTGATCTTGCACAAGGCTTGCTCATCGCAACCGGGCAGGATGACGAGAAACTGATCTTCATTCCAGCGACCGACGAAATCGGTGGACCAGACTGTGTTTCTTAACGTTCGAGCCAGAACCTGCAACATGGCATTGCCTGCAAGGTGGCCGAAGCGGGAGTGAAACTTGGCGAGATCGTGGGCATGAAGAAAGATGATGCCGAAGGGAATATGAAGTTCGGCGAAGGTGCCGAGCACTTCGCGCAGATGGGAGTACATGATGGCCTGGTTGGGCAATCCGGTAAGGTCGTCGACGCAGCCGCGAGCGCGCATGGTCTGGTCATTGGGATCGGGCCCGGTCACAGCGAACTCGCCTTCGAAGGTTTGAATGATGCCGATGATGGAGCCGCGACTGTCACGCAGCGGAATGGACCAGGTGTGCACCGGTTCGCGATGGCCGGCGCGGTGATGAATGAAGCTGGTAGTTTCCATCGCTTTGCCGCCGGTAATGGTGGCGTGGAGAGGGCATTTTTCCACGCACATTTCACAGCGCACCTGATCGCAGTGCAGAAGAATGTTGTCGCGGCAGGAGTGGCCAAGCACGTCGATGCGGGTGTAACCGGTGATTTTTTCCGCGCCGTCGCTCCAGAAGACGATTTTTCGTTGCAGGTCGAGGACACTGACGCCGATTTGAAGCGAATCGAGAATGTCGCGGTAAATATTAGGATCTTGAAAGAAGGGCATGATGCTTTTCGACCTGATAGATATGTTTATCGGCGAAAAAGCAGGCTGGCTTCAGAGGGTGAAGGGCAAGGACAATGGGTGATGGTTCCCTGTAAAACCTTAATTTTTCATACAGAAACGGTGATAGCACTTTGGGGGTAATCGAATAGCACGAGAGTGCCATATGCAGGCGAGGAGTGAAGATTTATGTTTATCAGCGAGCAGTTCTGGGGGAGGGCTGCCCGGGCGCCTGGATCTTGAAAAAGATCCAGGCGTTCGTTATTTGGGGTGATTTTTTGCGATTTTAGACGGCAATCCCGCCATTTACTGATTTGTCTTATTAATTTGTAGAAATCGTGAAGTTGACCGTGATCTTGGCCTGGGTTTCGACGGCTTCCTGGCCTTCGAGATGAGGTTTGAAGTGCCACTGGCGAACCGCATCCTGCGCGGCGGAAGCCAGAATGTGCGGCCCGCTGACGACGCGCAGATTCTGAATCACGCCATCCCTGCCGATGAGCGCCTGAAGAATAACCGAACCCTGCACCTTCATTTGCCGCGCCAGCAGCGGGTAGTTCGGTTTTACGGTGCGAGTGACGACGGCGGATGCATCGGGAGACATCTGCACGCGCTCGGCGGCGTTGTTGGTGATGCTGGCTGCGGTTTGGGTATTCGCGGGAGCGATTTCTTCGGGTGCGGGTTGCGGCTGCGCGTCGGGTTGTAGCTCGACACGCAGGGAATTGTTGCCGGGGCGGATGATGCGATGCGAGTCTCCGGCGACCACTTCCACTTCCAACGGCGGGAGAATGGTGCGGGTAATGACAGGGCCGGGCGGTTCGGGATCGTCCGCGGTTGTGGCAACTTCAGTATTGAATTGTGCACGCCGGGTTTTGTGATGATGCTTGAGGACGGGCGCGGCTTTTGCGATGGGCGCGGAGTGCCGGGCGGGCGTGGAGCTGGTTACGGGTGAAGTTTCAACGGACTGATCGGCGTCCGCTTCGGAATCGTCGGAGAACCAGAAATCGCGATCGCGCCACAGGACGATGCTGAGGGCGAGCAACAGCAGGCAGAGCGACCCAATCATCAGCCCGCGCTGTTTGGAATCCTCTCGCACGCGGCTGCGCGGGCCGGATGGCAGAATACGGTCGGGCTTGGGCACGATCGTTTTCAGCATGGACATGCGGAAACCTGCGTGGCAGTGATCAGGGCGGGAAAAACCGAAGCCGCTCCCGGAGGGGAATCTGCGCAGCAATAGTATGCCTTGGAAGCCGTTTTAGCGCCACAAAAAAGGTGCAATCCGATAGGACGTGGCGCGGCGTATTATCTCCAAACTGGCACAAAATGCTCCATTTCCGTAACTTTCCCAGGGTAGGCGAATCCTATGGCTGAAGCGGTGGGCAGCAAGGCTGGGGTCTTGAGACTTTATCCGTAGATGGAAATATGCGACGGAATCGACGAAGGCTAATGCAATGAATAACCGCCAATGGGATGAAAAGAAATTCCGGCAAGTCAGCCGGAGAGAACTGCTCAAGTTGGCGCCGCTGCTTGCGCTGGGAGCATTTGCCGTTCCCAAATGGCAGGAGGGGCTGCTGAAGAAGGGATTAGGCTTCAGCGATTGGGCTTCGGGAAAAATGTTTCGCTCCGGGCACATGGCAACTACTTTTGAGAACAGCGAACTGACTTCTTTTTCGAAGTTTCCCATCAACGGATATGACGTGGAAGATCCGGGAGTGATCTTTGAGCAATGGACATTGACGGTGAGCGGCGCGGTACAGCGCCCGGGAGAATATACGCTAGCGCAGGTGCAGGCGCTGCCGCGATACCGACAGAATACGCGCCATGTGTGCGTGGAAGGTTGGGACGTGATTGGGCGATTTGGCGGAGCGAGGCTGGCGGATTTTCTGCGGTTGATCGGCGCCGACCCTGCCGCGAAATTCATTACGGTAAATTGTGCCGACGATTATTACGAGTCGCTCGATATGGAAACGGCGCTGCATCCGCAGACTTTGCTCTGTTACGAGATGTATGAGCAGCCGCTGACGCGCGAGCATGGCGCGCCGCTGCGGCTGACGATTCCGACCAAAGTTGGATATAAGCAGGCGAAGTATTTGACCGATCTGAAAGTGACGCATGTGCTCGACCGGGTCGGCTACTGGGAGGATCAGGGGTATTCGTGGTTTTATGGGTTGTGAGTGCGGAGGATGAGCGTGAGAGGGGAAGTCATCGAGATTGTTCGGGTTGAGCCTAAGCCGCGGGTTGAGGTGCGGGAGGATGCTGCTGAGGCAAAGCCAAAAGCTGATCTAGCGGAGGACGCTGAGGTTCAGGCGGAGACCGAGGTTCATACAGAAGATACGGCTGCGGCTGAGGCTAAGGAAGTTGTTGAAGAGGAAATCCGCGGAGATGACGTTGCTGCGTCTGAGGTAGAAGTTGAGGACGTGCCTGTCGTGGTGGCGCGGGCGACTTACGAGCATCCTTTTATTGTGCGGTTGTGTCATTGGATTAATCTGGTTGCGCTGTTTGTGATGGTGGCCAGCGGGTTACAGATTTTTCGAGCATTTCCCAGCTTCGGCGCGAAGATTCCGCAGAAGGATTTGCTGCACTGGCCAAAGGCTTATGCCCTTGGCGGCTGGCTGGGTGGTGGACTGCAATGGCATTTGACGTTTATGTGGATTTATATCGGCACGGGGCTGCTTTATTTGGGGTATCAGATTTTCGGCGGCAATTACCGGCAGGTTTTGTTTGTGCCTCGCGACATTCCAGGTGTGTGGCCGATGGTGAAACACTATTTCTTTTTCGGCCCGAAGCCTCCGGCGCGTGAAGCTTATAACCCGCTCCAGAAGCAAGCTTACACCATGGCGATTGTGCTTGGCGCGCTGTCTGTGCTCACAGGGTTCGCGGTTTGGAAACCGATTCAGTTCTCCTGGCTGGCCTGGATGATGGGTGGGTTTCATTACGCGCGGATATGGCACTTCTGCATCATGTGGGCGATTTTATTTTTTGTGCTGGGGCATTTGGTGATGGTGGTCCTGCATGGCTGGAATAATTTTGTTTCGATGTTGACGGGGTGGAAGAAAGATCCGGATTATTGAGACGGCATTTGGGCCAGCCGCCTCAGGGGTTAAAGCCCGCTGACTCTTTATAGCGCCGTTTCGGCGCGACTGAAGCCGCGCCCTTTCAAAGCGCGATAGCATAAGAATTCGCTACATGGCCGAGACAAACATAGTGCTGAATAATCCGGAACAGGCGCGTGGGGCGCGCGAGCAAGAGCTGATTTTAAGCGTGCAGCGCGGCCAGTCCGAATTGTTTTACGAGCTGGTCCAGCCTTATGAAAAGCGCGTGTATGCCGCCGGGCTGGCGATTTTACGCAACGAGCAGGACGCCGAAGATGTGGCACAGGAAGCGATCCTGAAGGCGTTTGCCAATATCCGGCAGTTTCGCGCCGAGGCTCGCTTCAGTACGTGGCTGATTCAGATCACGGTGAATGAAGCATTGATGCGCCGGCGAAGGGGGCGAACCGTAATCATGGAAGGAATTGATGATCACCGCCCGGGCCAGGGCGACTCCGACAGCGATTACACGCCCCGGGATTTCGCCGACTGGCGCGAGATTCCTTCTGAAGCGCTGGAGCGAAAAGAAGTGCGGCTACGGCTGGCGGAGGCTTTGGCAACTCTTGATCGAAAGTATCGCGAGGTGTTTGTGCTGCGCGATATGGAGCACCTGAATATTCAGGAGACGGCCGAGGCGCTGGGAATATCGGTGGCGTCGGTGAAGACGCGGCTGTTGCGGGCGCGGCTGATGCTGCGCGATCTGCTGGCTGCCGGGTGGGAGCAGGGCTGGTTCAGCCGGCTTCCGTTCGAGAAGGGAAACAAGCCATGGTAATGAACTGCGAACAAATCAGGCGGGAGATTTCGAATTACATTGAGGGAGATGTAGACGCTTCCCTGCGCGTTGCGATGGAGGAGCATTTTCGCGACTGTAAGAAGTGTGCGTCAGTGCTGGCGGGAACGCAGAATGTAGTGAAGTTATATGGCGACGAACGCCTGCTGGAAGTTCCGGCAGGTTTCAGCCGAAGGCTGGAGAAGCGGCTGGCGCAGAATGCCACGAAGAAAGCGTCGCGCTGGTCGAGTTGGGAGGCGTGGCTGGTGCCGGTGGCAGCGATGGCTTTGCTTGTGGGTGGATTGAAGCTGACGAATCGCTATGCATTTCATGGCCCGCCAAAATCGATCCTGGCGCCGCCGGCGAATGATATTCCTCCTGAGTTGCAGGTTGTAGTTTCGAACGGATCGAAGGTGTTTCACGTTCCGGGATGCGCTTTTATTCATGACAAGAATTCCGAGCGAACGATGACGGCGAAGGAAGCGATGCAGGACGGGTATGTGCCGTGTCCGCGATGCTTGAGGCAGTATTTGAAGATCTCGTTGAATGGGCATACGGGCGAGGTCGTTGCGGACGACGACGAGGAAAAAGAAGAGGGATTGAAACTCGGTTCGGTGACACCCTAGAGAATCCCACTTCTCGCAAAAGAAGCGAGAAGTGGGCACCCGGTTCGAACTGCAAACTAATTCTGCTTCATCTGATCGTTTTTCATACTGTCGTCTTTCTTCATATCGTCGTTCTTCATGCTGTCATCTTTCTTCATCGAATCCTTCTTGGCGGCCTTGGCTTTCTTGCTGGCCTTCTTTGAGCTGTCCTTGCTCATCGAGTCGTTCTTCATGGAATCGTCTTTTTTCATCGAGTCTTGCTGGGAGTTGTCCTGCTTCATGGAATCCTAGTTGCTGGATTGGGCAAAGGCCGACATGGAAGCCGCTAAAATGCAGGCGAGCGCGAGACTACCGAGAGTCTTTTTCATAAATTTTCTCCTTGAAGGTGAGTGGATCGTCCGCAGGTTTCACCTGCTGGCGTGAATGGGATGTGCCGGAAGTGCGGAAGTTCCAAAGCCAGCTACCTCAGCGGCTAAAGCGGGCTTTACCTTTTGAGACCTGACGGCGCGGCTGGAAGCCGCGCCCTTTCAAAGCTCCAGATCAAGGTTGATCTATCAGCAGGTGAGTTGGTCGCGGGAGATTTTCAGCCCACTCAGATTGCCGAGGGCTGTTACGGCAATCGATTCGGTCTTAAAAAATTCCTGCGCTAAGGTTTGCAGGTCTGCGACCGTGACGGCTTCGATCTTCTCGATTAATTCGTCCAGGTCCTGGAAGTGATCGAAGTACATTTCCTGGCGGGCCAGATTCGACATGCGGGCCGTGCTCGATTCGAGGGAGAGCATCAGGCTGCCTTTTAACTGATCTTTAGCGCGACGCAGCTCCTCTTCGGGCACTGGATTGTTCTTCAGGTCGCGGAACTCGTTTACCACCGATTTCACTACTTTGGCGGCCGAGGCGAGCGAGGTTCCGGCGTAGACGGCCATGCATCCGGTATCGCGGTAGGGGTTGAGATCGCTGTAGATGGAATAAGCGAGGCCCTGGCGTTCGCGAATGTTCTGGAAGAGACGCGAACTCATGCCTCCGCCTAAGAGCGTGTTGAGGATGTATCCGGCGTGGCGCTTTTCATGGGCGATGGGATAGGCCGGGACGCCGAGGCACAGCTGCACCTGCTCAAGAGCTTTCTTATTGCGCAGGACGATGCGGGAAGCGATTTTAGGCGCGGCGGAATGAAACCCGTTCTTGGCCGGCTTGAGGTGTTCGAAGTGCTTAACCACGAGATCGACGAACTGATCGTGGTTGAGATGGCCGGCGGCGGCTACGATGATGTTGCCGGGAGCGAAGCGGTGCGCATAGGTTTCGAGAACGGCTTCACGCTCGAATTTCTTCACCGTTTCTTTGGTTCCGAGGATCGGCTTGCCCAGCGGATGATCTTTCCAGAAATTCTGAGTGAAGATTTCGTGGACGAGATAGTCGGGATTGTCCTCGTCCATTTTGATTTCTTCGAGGATCACACCGCGTTCGCGGGCGATGTCATCGGCATTAAAATTGGGATGCAGGACGAGGTCGGTAAGAATTTCAAGGGCCACGGGAACATTTTCGTCGAGCACCTTGACGTTAAAGCAGATACATTCCTTGGAGGTGAAGGCGTCCATGTTGCCGCCGATGGAATCGACTTGCCTGGCGATCTCCTCGGCAGTGCGGTGCTTGGTGCCTTTGAAGACCATGTGCTCGATAAAATGGGAGATGCCGTTCGATTGCGGAGTCTCGTCACGCGAACCGGTTTCGAGCCAAATTCCGATCGAGGCAGAGCGGATATGCTCCATCTGCTCGGTAATTACCGTGAGACCGTGAGGCAAAACCTGGCGGCGAATATTGCGAACTTCTTTTACCATGATGAGTAGTTAGGGTCCTTACGTCGGGTGCTTATTAGATGCGGTGTGAAACCATTACTATTCTTACATATCCCGGAGGGCGGGGCGGGCGAGTCGAAAATGGCGTTTAGTGCTTTAGAGTCATTATGTTACGGTAATTTCATCCGGGAAGGTCGTTTTCCCGGCCACGCGTTTATTTACTGATGAGTCAACATTCGACAATTTCGTTGCTGGGGATGGACCGTGCAGAACTGGCTGCTTTGGTGTCCGAGGCGGGTGAGCCGGCCTATCGGGCTAAACAGATCATGGATGCGGTGTACCGGCAGCGGGTAGAAAGCCTGGATGAGGTTTCCACGCTGCCGCAGGAGTTCCGAGAGCGGATGGTGCAGCAGGGGATTGTGGTGGCTGCGCCGCGCATGGAGAACAAGTTTGTGTCGGTGGATGGAACGGTGCGGTATTTGATTGGATTTGCGGATGGGCAAAGTGTGGAGACGGTGTGGATGCCGGAGGGGGATGGCGGGGAAGCGGGAGATGGTTCAGAAGCTGGTGAGGAAGCTGGCTCCGGCACCTCGGAGGCAAAAGCTCCGGTAAGCTTTGACGCGATTGATGGGGCGGCTGGAAGCCGCGCTCTTTCAAAGCAAAGTCGCCGATCGAACTCTTCGGGTCGTTCTACCATTTGCATTTCCAGCCAGGTGGGGTGCGCGGTGGATTGCCAGTTTTGCTTGACTGCCCTGCTGGGGGTAAAGCGAAATTTGACTGCGGGGGAAATTGTGGGGCAGGTTTGCGCGGTGCTGAACGATCAGAAGGTATCGCCGCCGGAGGATCGCATCAACCTGGTTTTTATGGGAATGGGCGAGCCGTTCCTGAACTACGAAAATTTCATAAAGGCGTCGAGGCTGCTGGTGGAAGGTGTGGGGATTGCGGAGCGGCGGATGACCGTCTCGACTGCGGGAATTGTGCCGCGCATTCATGACTTCGGGCGGGAGGAGATTCGACCGAAGCTGGCGATATCTCTGAATGCTTCGAATGATGAACTGCGCACCCAACTCATGCCGCTGAATAAGAAATGGAATTTGCAGATGCTGCTGGCTGCGGCAAGGGATTTTCCTTTGCGTACGCGGGAGTGGATTACGTTCGAGTACGTGTTGCTCGGAGGTGTGAACGACGCGCCGGAGCATGCGAAGGAAGTTGCCGAATTGCTGCGGGGGCTGCGTTGCAAAGTGAATCTGATTGCGCTCAATCCGGGGCCGGGGATTGATTTTGCAACTCCGAGCGGCGAACGGGTGGAGGCGTTTCAAAACACGTTGAGGGCGGCGGGAATCGCTGCGTTTGTGCGGCGTCCGCGAGGACGGGATATCTATGCTGCCTGCGGCCAGCTTAAGCGGACGGTTGAGGCTGCCACATTACCGGAACCCCCGCTACAGTCAATCTCTCCAGTGTTGGAATAGTCGGGATCTCGACGCGGATTTCGATACCTGCATTTTTGCGAGGCTGCCAGGAAATTTTCCCACGATGTTGATGCAAGATGCCCCGGCAGGCGGTTAATCCCAGGCTGGACATGATGGGCTGGGCCGCCGGTTCGGATGCTTCATTCTCAGAAGATTGGGGTTCGCCGGAGCCTTCCTGGAAGAAGGTGATGACGGCTAGTCCATCGCCATGTTCCGCCTTGATGAGTACAGCGCGGACGTTGGATTGATCGGTCGCATTGGCTGCGTTGTTGAGAAGCTCCACGCAGACCTGAAGCAATTGATTGGAGTCTCCAAGCACCTGAGGAAGATCGGGCTGGAGGTCGGCGCGAATCTCGATTTTTAGCGCGTGCGATATAGGTTCAGAAAGCTTGACCGCAGTGTGTAGAACGGTTTTTAGATCGACAGGCACCAACAGGGCTGGCCCTTGCTTGGCGAAGCTGAGCAGGCTGGCTACCAGCGAACGAGTGCGCCGTATATGCTGGCCGATTTTAGCCGCCAAAGCATGTTGTTCTGAGCTGAGACTGGTGCCGATCAGCAGATCGCAATAGCCGAGCATGGCCGTGATGGGATTATTTAATTCGTGAGCCGCGCCGCCGACGAGTTGGCCGATGGAGGCCAGCTTTTCGGATTCGGTAATTTGCGCTTGCAGGCGTTTTAAATTGGCGAAGGATTCGCGCGATTGCATCAGCAGCCGTAACAATTCACGATCGAGCAGGCGCTGGCGCACGAAGATTACGACTCCCATGAAGAGGGCAGCGCCCAGCGTGATAACCAACCGGAAGGAACGGATGCGCGGCGGGATGGCAGGCTCCAGCAAAGCCCAAGCGGCTAGAAGCGGGAGCGAGAAGACGGCAATCATGCCCACGCGAGCGAGCCAGACACCATGCGAGGTTGATCCCGAGCGCGAACTGGTCTGGGTTATATTTTTCGATCGAAGCCCGATCAGCGTGATCCACGCCATGGAGGCGACGAGAGGAATGTCGTAGAGGCTTCCGCTGTAATAAACCTTGCGGCCGATTGCCCAATTGGCCAGGTAGGAACTGCAAGCGTAGGTTAAGCTGGCGCCGAACAGATTGGCATAGAAAAACTTCCAGCGTCCGCGGCTGTTGAACCAGCATACGAACAGAGCAATCAGAAAAGCGATTTTCTCGATCAGGTAAAGCAGATTGAGATCGTTGTTATAAGCCGGAATATCCGGAACGACGTATTGCCAGGCCATGACCACAAAGATATAGAGATACATCCACCAGACCATCATCAGCGCGAAATCGAGGCGGCGGAGACGCGTGGAGTATTCATCCTGCACGGCGTGCGGGCGCAGGGCGAGCGCGGCCATCAGCGGAACGATGTGGAGGAAGAGAACAATATCGCCGGCGAATAAGTCGGGCACCTCGGCGCGCAGCCAGACCTCGAAATAGCTCCAAATTACCTGGTAGGAAAACCAGAGACTCATTCCGGCGGCGAGGAGTATCCAGAATAGCCGCAGGCGGCCGTGTGAATGCACGATCCCCGGAATGAAGCAGAGCGCGGCAGAGAGCAAAAGGATGCCCTGAATCCAGTCGCTTAGGGCGGTAAGGGCGAAGGAGCGTTGAAGAATGAGCGCAGCCAGAATCAGCGCCGCCATACAAGCAGCTACCCCGGCAGCCCAGAATTTGGAAGGCGTGGCCAGAAAGAGGAGTCCTTTTAAGGAGATTCTTGTGATTCTAGACTTAGGTTAAAGGAATCTCAGGTTACTGAAGTAACTCTCCTGGGGCCTTGAGAGTAAGTACGAGAACAGGTGGGGGTGTCTGAGTATCTACGGCCATAAAGTTTTACTTGCTCTTCATCTTTCTTATCAATAGTATGCGAGACAATTCCTATATTTTCGGGGCAAGCACCTGAGACCACTTCGCGGAAAGTGATTTGATTGCGAACTAAGGTGAACCACAGCTTCTTTGGCAGACCGGCGGCTCCGGCTGATCCAAGCGAGGTACGCCGCATCGAGCGCTGGCTGGCAACGGCGCGCGTGTTTCTGGCGGTTTCTGCGCTGGTTGCGATCCGTATGGACCCGACAGAACTGGGAAATTCCCCGGCAGCCTACGGTTTGCTGGGTTTCTACATGGGGAACAGCATTCTGGTGCTGATGCTGTTGCGGAGAAGAAAAGTATCCACTCCAGCTTTCCGGCTTCTGGTACATACCGCCGACATCGTGTGGCCGGCATTTATTTCGGTATTTGGGGACGGTCCGAGAAGCCCGTTCATATTGTTTTTTGTTTTTGTTCTGACGGCGGCCGCGTATCGATGGGGATTGTGGGAGACGCTGAGCACGGCAGCGGCCGAGGTGGTATTGCTCTGGGCAGAGAGCTTCCTGCTGTTTCACGTGTGGGTGCCCAACGGGCGGAACTTGCCCTGGCATATCTTTGCCGGGCTGCAGATGAATACCAGCGAGTTTGAGCCGAAGCGGCTGTTTATGCTGTCGGTCTATCTGCTGGTGATGGGATTGTTGCTGGGCTACCTGGCGGAGCAGCAGAAACATTTGCGCGCGGAAAAAGCCGGAGTTACGCGAATGCTGGCGCGGGTGAGAGTGGAAGCCGGATTGACCGGAACCTTGCAGCAGATCGGCCAGGAAGTGGTGACGATGTATAACGCGGCGCGGCTGGTGGTTGCTGCGCAGGAGATTCACAGCGAACGAAGATTTCTGGGCGAGTTGCGGGATGGGAGCGGTGGGAATTCGGAATTTGTCTGGCTGGACTCGCGCCCCCGGGAAGCGGGACTTTTCCTAAACGATTTTCCCGGCGAGGTCTGCTATGCCTCGGACGACGGAGACCGATGGTCTGTGGTGGCCTTGAACGGTGAAGGGAACCTCGTGCCGGTGCCTTCGACCGAGGCGTTCGTGCAGTTGAAAGGCGCGCAAGTATTTCACTCCCTGATCACGATTTCTTTTCTTTTCGGAACGGAGTGGCGGGGAAGGATTTTCGTCTTCGAGCCATCGTGGCAGGGCGATACACAGGAAGAGCTGCGTTCGCTGCTGGATTTGCTCCATCAGGTGGGCCCGGCGGTTTACAACGTTTACCTTCTGCACCGGCTCAGGCGCAGGGCGGGAGCGGCGGAGCGTGCGCGCTTTGCGCGCGAGCTGCATGATGGAGCCGTGCAATCGCTGATTGCCGTGGAGATGCAGGTGGACGTTTTGAAGCGTCAGGCAGAGAATGCTCCTGACATCGTGAACGGCGAACTGGAGCGGATTCAGGGATTGCTGCGCGAGGAAGTGCTGAAACTGCGGGAATTGATGCAGCAGATGAAATCGATCGATGTGGACGCGCGAAAATTCCTGAGCGTGGTGACGGATGCGGTGGAGCGGTTTGAAAGAGAAACGGGAATTTCCGCGCGCTTTGTGACGGATATCGAAAAACTGGAAATGCCGGATAAAGTGTGCCGCGAACTTCTGCGCATTGTGCAGGAGGGATTGGTGAACGTGCGCAAGCATAGCAAGGCGCGCCATGCGCTGGTGCGTTTGGCTTCGAATCCCAGCGAGTGGAGCCTTACCATGGAAGACGACGGCAAGGGCTTTTCTTTTTCCGGACGATTTACGCAAGAGGAATTAAACCGCATGGGCAAAGGCCCAATGATTATTAAGGAACGCGTAGGTTTGATTGCGGGCGCACTCACTGTAGAATCAAATCCCGGTTCGGGAACGCGCCTGGAAATCAAAGTTCCGAAAGTTGGAGAAGTTTCCGATGAACTTTAAGAAGTCACAACCTGTTCGCATCGTGATTGCCGACGACCATCCGATATTCCGCGATGGCCTGCGCCGCTTGCTGGAGGCGGAGCCGAATATGAAAGTAATCGGCGAGGCTTCCGACGGCGCCGAAGCGGTGAAACTGGCGCGGCAGTTGAAGCCGGATATTATGCTGCTCGATTTGGCCATGCCCAAGCATCCCGGGCTGGAAGCTTTGCGGGATTTAGGTTCGGGGGCCAACTCCACTCCGGTGCGGGTGATTCTGTTGACTGCCGCGGCGGAGAAAAGCCAGATTGTGGAGGCGCTGCAATTGGGCGCGCGCGGCGTTGTGCTGAAGGATTCCGCCACGCAATTGCTGCTGAAAGCGATTCAGACGGTGATGTCGGGCGAATATTGGGTGGGGCGCGAAAGCGTTTCGAATCTGGTGCAATATTTGCGGACGCTGGTGCAGTCGTCGAGCGATGAAGCGAAGCAGAAGAAGTTTGGGCTCACGCCGCGCGAGTTGGAGATTGTGGCAGCCGTGGTAGCGGGCTATTCGAATAAAGAAATTGCGGAGTATTTCAAGATCAGTGAAGATACGGTGAAACACCACCTGAGCAATATTTTCGATAAGTTGGGAGTATCGACGCGGCTGGAATTGGCACTATTTGCCGTAAATCAGTCGCTGCCGCTGAAAAGTATTGTTTAATAAGCAGTTAGAAGCTTTAAATCTATCGTAATCATGGCACTTTAGGGCCATTGGCGGAGCAGCTGCGCCTGACTATCATTCATATCAAGACCAGCCCCGGGACAAAAACTGATCGGGTCAAGTATTTTGAAACTGAATTTTTGTGTCCCCCTGTTCAAATGGTAGGAAAACAGATTTAAAGGAGACGGAGCCCGTGGCAAGATTGCTATGTAACATCACGCACAAGCTTTGGAAAGACGAACAAGGACAAGACATTGCGGAATACGCCGTGATGTTGGCTGTCATTCTGGTAATCGTAGTCGGCACGATCCGGTTGATCGGTTCGAACGCCAACAACGTCTTTTCGAACGTGGGTAGCTCGCTCCAGTAGTCGCGAGGCTGTTGGCAAAAAACTTGAATGCCCCGCCACGCGTGCCGTTCTGGCACGAATGAGCTGTCGCTACTTTGTAACCAAGGCTGCCTTTACGCTTCCATTGGAATTAAGCCTTGTGAGATAGGGAAAGAACGGCGCGATCTCGAACGGCATCTTTTCGCTCGCTGACGCCAACGCCACCGGTTTTGCCTTGGCGAGTTCCACCTGATCCGTCCATGGATCCAGTTTGATGCGTCCTCCAAGAGGAAGCGCAGCGATTTGATCGGTGCGTCCCGGTTCGAGTTGCGGCGCGGAAGCCAATAGCGCCGACATGCGGATGCTTTTGCTGCTGGCCAGCCCATTGCCCAGGTGCGGACGAATGAGGTTCGGCAATTCCGGCGCGCTCTGCTGCAAAGCCTTCAGAAATAATCCAGCGGTGCCCAGTTTGTCTTTATAGGGAGAATTTTTCAGCAGCTCCAGAGCTTTTGCATCGGCTGCTTCTTCGTTGGCCGCACTGCGTTTGAAATCGAGGCGCTGGAACGAATCTTCATCGGGGAAGAACATGCGGTCGTTGAAGGCCAGTTTCGTGTCGGTGGGATGCCCTAAAACAATATGGCTGAGCTCATGGGCAAGAATCATGGCCAGTGAGGCTTCGTCGGGGAGCACATCGAGCAGGCCGCGGCTGACTACGATGGTGCGGCCGATGGTAAAGGATTCCAAAGGCGAAGTGAGCAGAACACGGCAGCGGACATCGGATTGGAGATCAATGTTATTGGTGACCAGAAGATTGTTGACTACCGTGAGCAAGATTTTGTCGACATCGCCGGGAGGAGCCAGGAGGCCGATCTTTTGCAGGCGCTCGGTTGCGTTGTCTTCGGCTTGCCGCTCCCACATGCGCTCGGCCATTACAGGGTTCGCGTCGGCGGCGGCATCGGATTGATCCTTTACGGATTCTGGAGAGTCCACAAGAATTTGCGTGAACTCGGTGTTCTTATTAAGAGCTTTCAGATCGTATCCCCACAGCCGGGTTTGCGCGCGGAAGTGCAAAGTATGTCCATTGGCAGTCTTCAGGTCGGATTCTTCGCTGTAAATGTAGGCGGGCAGCCACGCGCCGGAGCGCATGTTCAAACGCCAGCTATCGAAGTGCAGATAGTAACCGGTTTTTGCGCGTGACGAGTAGGTCCCGTTGAAGCGGACCACGTTGTAATCCTCATCTTCCACCCAGACGCGCCCCTTGAAACGTCCGGCGTCCGTATCGGTCTTGGGCTCAACATCGATTACGATGCAGCGCACTTCGCCAAGAAATTCGCGGCGGACGAGCGTGAAGTTGTAGTACTTCTTTTGGAAATCGGTATCGAGCACCACCATCTGCGCGAAGCCCAGCGGCAGAAAGTGCATGGAGTAGACGCCGGTGAGGCGGTTTAACATGCGGTGCCCGAAGCCAGGTTGTCCGATGAACGATGTATCTTCGGGGCCTTCGTTCATATCGAGGCGGCCAAGGAAATATTGATCTTTGACAGGCTCGGCTTTTCCGGCGGAGTTGGACTTCATATCCTGCAAATAGGTTTCAACCATGGGGCGCATGTGGCGCATATGCGCGAGGAAGAGATGCTCTTTCTCGACGACGCGGTCGATCACATCCTCGAAGGTCGCGGGAGCTTGCGGCGCGAGGGAAGATCCGTTCGGGGCGGCGGAGTCGCTCGATGAGGCTGCCGGGGTGGAAGCGGAATCCTGCGAGACGGCAGGAAGAGACGCCACGAATGCGAAGCAGAGCAGGAGCAGGCCTATCGGGAGAATACGCATAAGAACCCTTTGGAGAAAACGGCTTACGCCAATTGAAAAACAACGTGTAATACGACGGTAGAGTCGGCTGGTTGGCCGTTTCTCAGCGCCGGCTTAAAACGAATCTGTTCGGCGGCTTTGACGGCGTTGCCGTCGAGGCCGTGGCCTAATCCCTGAACCACGCGCAACACATGCAGGTTGCCCGTGGCGCCGAGAACAACTTCAAGGAGAACTTCGCCTTGAATGCGGAGATTTTTTGCTTCCTGTGTGTAGATCGGCGTTGGCTTGGAAAGTATTTCCGCAGCTATGGTGGAGACGGTTTCTTCGGCGGTACGAGAATGAGTTGGCGCAGTGGAAGTGGCGGCGTCACCGAAGCCGCTGGATTGAACAGAACTCTTCGATGGTGCCGATGTGTTTCCGGAGGTTGCCGTGCCATTGCCGAAGCCGGAACTTGCCACCACACCGCGCGCGCCTTTTGCGCCGCCGCTGCCATTTCCGTAGCCCTGACCGGATGGAAGATCGAAAGAGCCACGCGCGGCAATGTTTACCGCTTGTTGTTGACCCGCCTTGGCCGGAATTCCGTTGGGATCGCCGAAGCCTCCGGTTTGCACTTGAGAAGGTTCGCGCGAAATCGTGGGCGCGGCTGAACTGCCGGTGGAGAAAACATTAGTGGCTACGACTTTCGGAATCACCGGTGTGTTGGAGGGGAGCGCGTCCAATTTTTTAGCAGCGATGGTGACCGCGGGGGCGTGGATATCTTCTACTTTCGCTGCTTTTGGAGTGGGAGCGGGAAGCCGCAAGGCAGTTGCCGGCGCTTCGAGTTCAGCTGTCAGTAAAGGTTTCGGCAGCGGCCGCAACGGCTGCGATTCGTGATTTACGGGAACCGGGGTGCTGACGAGTTGAATGGAACGGAAAGTATGTTCGGGAGACGATAGAACTGACGGAGTGAACACACGCAACCACAACGCGAGAGCCACGAGGCAGGCCTGGGTTCCGGTACAGAAAGCGAACTCAGACCAGGGGTTACGAGCCTTCGGAAGCAACGAGAAGAGAGCCTGTTGAGAAGCGGAGTATCCCATGAACAGCGCCTACCCGACCAAATATTGAAAACACCGGTTCGTGCTAGAAAGTTTCTAAAAGCTTTGAGAACCGAGCCTGTTCGAGCAGTTTTCTCAAGGTTGACTACCCCCAAAGATGTATGCACGGCAAAGGCCGTTACCGTAGATGACTTTGCCCTATAAGTAGTTGTCTCTCAATTACTTGTTTCCGCCTATCCGGTGGCGGGGAAGTAATCAAGATAGAGAGTAATTATTTACACGCTGCGATGCGCGTTTTTTACGAATTATAAAGAGCAAGAGGTCCCGATTCGGGAGCACTCAGCAGGGGACGATTTTAGGGCTGATGATGCCTTTCGTCGCGTTACGTGTATCGACCACTAACTGCGCTTCGTTCACGATTTTCTTGTAATCGTAATCGGAGTGGTCGGTGACGATGACAACACAATCGTAGGTATTCAGCTTGTCGAGCTCCGAGCGTTTCATCTGCAAGTCGTACTTGCGCCCTTTTCCGATGATGGGGAAATACGGATCGTGATAGCTGACCTGCGCGCCTTCTTTTTGCAGCAACTCGATAATGGTGAGCGCCGGGGATTCGCGAAGATCGTCGATATCTTTTTTATAGGCGACACCGAGGATGAGAACGCGCGATCCGTTGACCGATTTCTTATGGCCGTTGAGCGCCGTGCCGACCGAGGCGAGCACGTGATACGGCATGTTGGTATTGATCTCTCCCGCAAGTTCGATAAAGCGGGTGCGGAAGTCCCATTCCTTTGCCTTCCACGAGAGATAAAACGGATCGACAGGGATGCAGTGCCCGCCGAGGCCGGGGCCGGGATAAAAAGGATGGAAGCCGAAGGGTTTGGTGGACGCGGCTTCGATGACTTCCCAAATATTCAAGTTCATGCGCAGGCAGAGCAGCTTCAATTCGTTGACCAGCGCGATGTTGACACAGCGGTAGATGTTTTCCAGCAGCTTGGTCATTTCGGCTGCCGCCGGGGATGAGACGGGAACTGTGCGCGCGAAGATCGATCCGTACAACGCTCCGGCCAATTCGGAGGCCTGCGGGTTCACCCCTCCCACTACTTTGGGAATGTCGCGGCGCGCGACCGTCGTGTTGCCGGGGTCTTCACGCTCGGGAGAGAAGGCGACAAAAAATTCCTTTTCCGCCGTGGAGACGCCGTGGGCCGCTTTCAGACCCAATTTGTTTTCCTTCTCAAGTATCGGCACCATCACTTCTTCGGTGGTGCCGGGATAGGTGGTGCTTTCGAGAACCACTAATTGGCCGGGTTGCAGATGTGGAGCGATGGCGTGCGTGGTATCGGTGATGAAGCTGAGATCGGGTTCGTGATATTGATTGAGAGGAGTGGGGACGCAGATGATGATGGCGTCCATCTCTTCCAGCTTGGCGTAATCTGACGTGGCGGAAAACCCTTTGGCTTTGGCTGCCTTGATTTCATCCGCGCCGATGCGATAGATATACGATCCGCCCTGCGCAAGAGTGTCGACTTTGCGCTGATCGATATCGAAGCCGGTAACTACGAACTTTTGTTCGGTGAAGAGAAGAGCCAGCGGCAGCCCCACATAACCCAGGCCGATAATGCCGATGCGAGCCGTGCGCTGCTGGATCTTGTCCTTGGTGGAATCGACGGTGCGATTTGCGGCAGAAGAATTCGACATAATGATGAATAAAATGATGGATTTTCGTTCTGATTTTAGCATGCAGATACGGCGGAAGGCCGCGTCGAAAGGCTGTCGAACTTGAGTCACTGGTCCAGAATCGGGAATTTATGAGCGGAGTGAACGGACGGAAATTTCGATGGGTAATGGCGATTTTGGCGCTGCTGGGATTGTCTGCGGCGCTGGCAGTAAGGGCTGGAGATTTTTTGATTGTCGATGCGCCGCGGCCTTCGGATGTGATCCTGGTGCTGGCGGGAGAGACGGACCGGCGTCCGCAGCGCGCCCTGGAACTTCTGGCGCAGGGATATGGAAAACGCATTGTGCTGAACGTGCCCACGAACGCGAAGCTCTACGAGTTCACGCAGCTTCAGTTGGCGGAGAAGTACATACAAGATTTGCCGCAGGCGCAGTCTATGAGTATTTGCCCGATCGATGGACTTTCGACGAAAGAAGAGTCGAAAGACGCCGAGAAATGCCTGCAACGCAAAGGCGCGAAGAGTGTGCTCATCGTGACCTCGGATTTTCATACCCGGCGGGCGCTGGAAGTTTTTCAACGCGAGTTTCCCGGACATTCCTATTCGGTGGCTGCGGCGCGAAGCGAGGAAGGATTTGGCGGCAGATGGTGGACGCATCGCCAATGGGCGAAGACGTTCGTAGATGAATGGTTGCGTTTGCTTTGGTGGAAAGTCATCGATCAATGGCGATGACGAAGCGACTTAGAAAATAAAAAAGTTTTCCACTGAAATTGCACTCAAATAGCACAAAAGGCATTGACTGCCAAGAAGATTGGAGGATAGGATGCGTTAACAGTCACCAACATAGTTAATAACGGAGTGTGGGATGGGCATGTCTGCTTTCCGCAAGATGGTAAGTTGCGTGCTAGTGATGGGTTTTCCGGTTTCAATATTTGCCGCGGATTCTGGCGCGGCGATGCTTCATTCCCACGGTGTGGCCTGGTTAAACGGTTTGTATGTTCCCGCCTCGTCGGCCATCTTTACCGGTGATCTTTTGCAAACGCGGTCGGATTCTGCGGCGGATATCAACGCGCCCGGTTCCAGCATCAGCGTTCTCAGCGACTCCCTGGTTCGCTTCGACGGTTCTTCGTTAAAAGTGGAGCACGGCGGCGTGTCTGTGGCTACATCCAAAGGCGTGGCGACGACTGCCGGCGGTGTGCATGTGTCTCCGGCTTCGAGCAAGTGGACTGAGTTCAATGTGACCGATACGAACGGCACGGTGAAGATCGCGGCCACCAAGGGAGATTTGATAGTTACCGACGACAGCGGCGCGGTCACCCTGGCGCAGGGGCAGCAGACGACACGGGACGATCAAGCGCCATCGAGCCAAGCGCCGTCGAACCCACCGGCAGATGGCAAAACGAAAGGTAAGGCGCAGGCTTCGGGTCCGCCAGCAGCAGCCAAAGGCGGGATTTTGGATTCTACCCTTGCGATCGCCATAGGCGGGGGCGCGCTTGGAGTGGCTACGATCTGGGTTCTTTCGCACAACGATAATCCGGTTAGCCCATCGGTGCCGCAGTAAGCTTGGTTCTCAGGGGCTAAAGCCCATCCGTTTTATAGTCTTTTCGCGGCGCTGAAGCGCCGCTCTTCCACGTCACAAACACGTTCCACGTCACAAACACGTTCCACGTCACAAACACGTTCCACGTCACAAACACGTTCCACGTCACAAACAGGTTCGAACGAGCGCATTCGGCGAACGCGTTCGGGTCATCCCGTTTCGTCAAACAGGTTCGGAAAAGCATTCAGGCAAGCGCTTCGACAGCGCATTCGCGAATCACATTCAATTAGGCTTGGAGCCGGCCGCCGCTCGGTACGAGCGTGGCCTCAACGTCTGTTTAGAAATTTGTAGCGGGCTGGTGGAGAATTTCTGCGGGGTCCACTGCTTCCTCGGCGGATTTGGTGCGCACTGGGCGGCGTTTGCGGCCGGGTTTGGCGAATGGTTCGGCTGCGGCCACAGTACACAGTACATAGAAGAGAGCGGCATTCGCGGGAATCTGAAGGTTGAAATCGACGGCGCTGTGCACCAGAATGCCGCTCAATCCCAACATGCAAGCCAGAGTCATCGCGCCACTCATCTCCGTGGGCCATTTGGAGATTTTCCTGATGGCCCTCACGTAGAGGGTGACGACAAACCACACCATCGTGGCAAAACCGAGCAAGCCCATTTCAATGAGCAGTTGAAGGTAATCGTTGTGAGCTTCGTTGACGAAGAAATTGGTGTAGAAGGTGCGAAATTCGGGATAGACGATAGGGAACGTGCCCAAGCCCCAGCCCAGGACCGGGTGTTTCAGGAACATGCGGAAGCCGTCGCGGTTAATGTATTTGCGAATATCGCTGGAGAGCTCGGAGTGCCCTGGGCCGGCGCTGGCAATGCGCTGACTTAACTCGCTGCCGCCGATCCAGATCAGCATTCCACCGACCAGCGCGAGAAAAACACCGATACCAATGGCAGTGCGCACGCCGCGCTTTTGCTTGACCAGGAGCGCCGAGAGGATCACCAACTCGGCCACGATGGCAAGCATGCCGCCGCGTGAACCGGAAAGGAAGATGGTCCCAACCATGACAGCCGCTGCCGCAGCGGCCACGGCGCGTACTTTGGGAGGCGCTAGCTTGGTGAGCGAAACGATCAGGGGAACCGGCACCAGCATTTCCATCAGGCCGGCGTAGTGATTGTGGTTCACGTAGGGGCCGTAAATCCAGCCCCCCATACGCGGCTGCCGGAGCCAGTACAGCTTTCCGTTGGGAGATATGCCCTGGAGCAGGGCGAAGCAGGCCAGTGCGGCTCCGTAGACGGAGAAGATCAGAGCCAGACTGCGCGCCTGTGCGCCGCGAACCAATGTCTGCCCGGCAAGAAAGCACAAGGTCGCGTAGGCGACATATATTAGCGCCAGCGAGACGGTATCGTGCGGATAGGCGGTGATGCGGAAGATCAGTTGCGAAGCGATGAGAGCGCCGAACACTCCCATGGGGAGAAAAATGGGATTCCAGCGGATATTGATCTGACCGTCGAAAGCCTGCTTGCCGATCCACAGCAAAAAAAGGATGACGGAGCCCAATTCGACCGTGAAGATCGACCACGGCTCGACCGCGCCGAAGGCGAGCGGCCCAAACAATAGAAGGCCGAATATTCCGTACAGAAGGATTTTTTCGAGCTCCGTCGAAAATTCGCGGCGATGGATTTCGGTAATGGTGGCAGCGCCCATAAATTTGAATATTCGTTACGAGGAATTACTGCCGCTTGGCTACCAGATGGAAATCGTCGACCCAGAGCTTACCACGAATCGGACTCCCTTCCGGCAGCCGCCGAACGTGCAGTACGAGCAACTTAGTGTCCGGCCCGGTGGTGAATTCTCCGGTGGCCGATTTCCAGAAGCCCGCCTCTTTCAGTTCGTCACTGTCATATAAAACTTGTCGATTATAAAAATCCTGAATCGTAAAGTGCGGGCCGCCTGCGCCTTCGATTTCTCCATTTTTGTAATAGGCGGAGAAATCGTAGGAAGTGTTGGGCTGCACTGCGATGAACTGGCGAATTCCTGCGTCGGTGATGGCGGGGCCGTCGAACGTGATCAGCAGGGAACGATGGCCGCCGTGAAAATCGCTGGGATCGAGCGTGAGGGTGACGCTGGGCTGCTTCTCATATTGCCAGTCGAAGCCGCCGTTGAGAACATCGAGGCTGAAATCTCCATTGACGATCAGATTGTGGCCCGAGGGTACGTAGCCGGACAAGCCAAACCGAGGCGCAGCCTGACGCCAAACCATGCGCGCCTGATCTACATCCTGGTGGGTGAAAAGATATTGAAGGTAGTTATAGACGTTGCGAAGTTCGAAGGGCTGAGAGGTTGCCATCAGACCCGACCAGACTTTGGTTGCGGCGGCGGATTGCTCCTTCTGCATGAGAAGGTTCAGAAAAGCCAGATAGGCTTCGGAGCGTGGAGGAACCACGTCGCGTAGAAGCACGTCAACATCGGGATTGATCCGCCAGCAAAACTGGATGGCAGGATTGGCGAGCGTGGGCTCATTTTGCAGAACGACACGAAATTCACGCAGCGCTTTTTCGTTGTCGCCCTGCACCAGAAAAAAATTGGCCGCTTCCCAGGCAACATCGGGAGTGGTGGGATCGGCTTGAATAGCACGTTCCAGCGCGATGGTTTGATTCGAGATATCTCCCAGCACCTGGTAAGCCGAAGCCAGATCGAACCAGTAGCGAGCCGAATGGGGGTCGAGTTGAACGGCCGCGCGGTAGGGTTCGATGGCGGAGGATGGATCTCTGGCGACGAGCGCGTAATACCGGCCGACGTGATTTTGGTAGTCCGCATCCCAGGGATCAATACGAGCGGCGCGTTGAAGGCTGCTGAACTCCAGGCGTTCTCCGAAGAAAGATCCGGCGAAGAGGCGCGCTGCGAGAAGAAGGTACAGGAAAGATAGAACGGCGGCCGCTGCGATGAGCAACGTTTTCCGGGAAGAAGAATTGAGGGTGATTTCCATGAGCCCAGTTTAGAAGCGGTTCGCAAATGTGTTGCTATGGGTTAAGCGCTGTTGGATGAGTTTTTGGCGTGCTCTTCGGCTTCATCCTCATCGTCGCCGTGGGAGGCATCGTCGCGGTAGTAGCGGGCATATTTGCCCTGATATTCGTAGTAGTAATAGTAGTCGGGCGAACTGAGATCAACGGCGTTCAAAAGCACGCCGGAAACTTTGGCATTGACCTGCATGAGGATGTCGCGGGAGCGGCGCAGCGCCTGCTTGGTGGTTTGTCCGGAACGGATGACCAGCACGATGGCGTCGGCACGCGGCGACAAGACAACTGCATCGGTAACCGAGAGCGTGGGCGGAGTATCGACGACGATGTGATCATATTCTCCACGCAATTTTTCGAGCACATCGCGCATATTGGGAGAAGCAAGCAGCTCGGCGGGATTGGGCGGCGGCGTTCCCGCAGGCAAGATATTCAAGTTCGGCAGAATCGAAGATCGGGAGATCGCCTGCTCAAGCGTGGCGCTTCCGGTGAGAACGTTGCTGAGGCCGCTGCGCGGGCCCATGCCAAGGGTTTTGTGAATGCTCGGGCGGCGCAGGTCGGCGTCGATCAGCAGCACGCGAATACCTTTCTGCGCCAGCACCACCGCGCAATTGATGCTGGTGGTGGTCTTGCCTTCCTGCGGGAGCGCGCTGGTGACCATAATCACTTTTGGCGGGGCGCCCAGGTTGGAGAGCAACAGGGAAGTTCGCAGGGCGCGATAGGATTCCGCCATCTGCGATTGCGGGCGCACCTGCGTGATCAGTTCGACAGCTTCTTTTGACGTGGCGATGACCAGGCGTTTTGCACCTGCGCCCTCGCGCGCAGACCGGGAACCAAGAGGAATCATGCCGAGCGGCGGCAGGCCGGAGATCATTTGCGCCTGTTCGGTGGTGCGCACGGTATTGTCCAAACCTTCGAGCAGGAAGGCGAGTCCGACACCGGAGGTGAGGCCCAGCATGAAAGCGAAGGAAAGATTGCGCGGGATGTTGGGTTCGATGGGCGCGGTGGGCACACGGGCGACATCGACAATGCGGAAATTGTTGGAGCGAAGACCGGCAGAAACTCCGGCTTCCTTCAGCTTTTCCAGTAATCCTTCATAGAGCTGGCGGTTGGTGTCGAGGTCGCGCTTCAGCAGGCTGTACTCGATGGCGCTTTCGTTGAGTTTGTTGGCTTCCTGCTTCTGCTTTTCCAGAGCATCGTGCAACATGCTTTCCCGCTGCACCGCGGCCATGTATTGGCCTTTGATCTTGCCGCTGATTTTTTTGGTTTCCGCCACAATCTGCGAGTCGATTTCGTGCTCTTGATTGGTGATTTGCGCGAGTTTCGGATACGAAGGGCCAAATTGTGTGCTGAGATCGGCGGCTTGAATCTTGAGATCGGCCTGTTTCGAACGCAGAGTTTCCAGAAGAGAAGAGGCTGATTGAGGGCCGGCGGCGGAATCCAGCGCGCTGGCAGCGGAGGCAATCGTATCGGTATCGCCGGCCTGCACCAGCCGGTAGACGGATTCCTTGTCCATGCGCTCGGATTCCGCCGCGGTCAAGGCTTTGTTCAATTCGTCGAGTTTTGAAGTTGTAATATTTTGCTTTTCATCGATGCCCAGAATCTCGTGTTCCTTCTGGTAATGCACCAATTTTTCCTGCGAGGTTTCCACCTTCATCTGAAGATCGACCAGCTGTTTGGAGAGCCAGTCGGAGGCCTGCATGGTGGAATCGAAGCGCGATTTGAAATTGTTCTCCGTATAAGTGGTCATCACGGTGTTCACCACCGAGGCCGCCAAATCCTTGTCAGGACTGCGATAGTGCACTTCGATGATGTGCGTGTTGGGCGCGAGCGTGACTCTAAGAGCGCCACGAAAGGAAGAGAGTAAAGCGGACGTACGGCCGGTATCGGCCTGGAGCGGATCGGGGGCAAGATCGAGCGTGGAAGGCAACGCAGCTGTTTTCCCGCCGAATTCCGGGCGGCGGTCGAGGGCGAGTTCTTTTACAACCTGGAGGGCGAGAAGATCGCTCTGGAGAATTTTTACTTCGGTTTCCAGTTCGCTGGGATCGTAATAATCGACGTTGAAGGTGGGCGAGTTGTTGAAGTTCACCAGTCCGGAGTCAGCCTTGTTGATGGCGATGCTGCCGCTGGCTTCGTAAACCGGCGTCATCTTCAGGCTGGCTATGGCAACCAGAGAAAAAATTGTGACGAGGCAGGCCAGGATCGTCCACTTGCGCTTGGCGAGTACGCGGACGTATTCGCCTAAGGCGGATTCCTGGGAAACGAGTTCGGGGTAAATGCGCGGGCCAGCCGGTTTCCCGAAATCAGCGGTCAGGGGCTGCATTTCGCGAATGATCGGGGTATTCGATGGCACCAGCGGTCCGGAATCCATGCATTCTCCTCAACACTTATCTTCTGCTGCGCTACGGTAAAACCTATGACTTGCATGCCTAAAAAGCCGGCGATCGATGGCTGGTTCATCGCCCGCAAGTTTTTTCAAAAATAGTATGGGTTGGTTTCGCGGATATTCTAGCACTGGATAGTCAAAAATTTTCACGAATCGGATAACGGAATTTTCGATGATGCAGGTTACGCTTCTCCCACCCGCGGAAAACTCCGCTATACTACCCTGCAATTGATCGGCGAGGCACAAGACAAACGAATCAGTTGAGGCAGGATCGATGAATTGGTCGGAACAGGAAGTACTGGTCACGGGCGGTACGGGATCGTTCGGGAAGAAATTCGTCGAGATCATGCTGCGGGAGTATCATCCCCGCCGGCTGGTCATTCTGAGCCGCGATGAACTGAAGCAGCATGATATGCGCACCGCCGGCTTCGATCACCCCAGCCTGCGTTACTTTATCGGCGACGTGCGCGATGCATCGCGCTTGCAGCGGGCGTTCTCCGGGATCAGCGTGGTAGTGCATGCGGCTGCGCTCAAGCAGGTACCGGCCTGCGAATACAATCCGTTCGAGGCGATCCAGACCAACATCATGGGCGGCCGCAACGTGATCGATGCGGCCATTGATCAGGGCGTGCAGCGGGTGCTGGCTCTGAGCACAGATAAGGCCGTGAATCCGGTGAATCTTTATGGCGCCACGAAGTTGTGCGCCGAAAAGGTTTTTGTCCAGGCGAACGCTTATGCCGGGGCGCGGGAGACTCGGTTCAGTTGCGCACGATATGGCAACGTGGTGGGCAGCCGGGGCAGCGTGATTCCCGTGTTTCTCGAACAGCGCAAGCGCGGGCGAATCACGATTACCGACCCGCGAATGACCCGCTTCTGGCTCACGCTGGAGCAGGGTGTGCGCTTTGTGATTCTTGCCCTCGATCAGATGCACGGCGGCGAAATCTTCGTGCCTAAAATTCCCAGCATGCGGCTAGTCGATTTGGCGGATGCGGTCGCTCCGGGGTGCGCGGTGGAGTATATCGGTATTCGGCCGGGGGAAAAGCTGCATGAAGTGTTGCTCTCGGAGGATGAGGCACGCAACACCGTGGAACTGGACGATATGTACATCATCCAGCCAGCGCATTCCTGGTGGAAAAAAGCGAACTGGGTCCAGGCGCGAGAAGTGCCGCAGGGGTTCCGCTATACCAGCGACAATAATGAGCAGTGGCTGAGCAACGAACAATTGCAGGAACTGATTGAACCGGCGGCGGTGGTGAAGACGCCGATCGCGGTGTAGCGCCGCCTAACCTGATTCCTCAACCAACTGAAGCGCTGACTTTCAACCCATGCCCGTATTACATAAAACCAGCGAAGAACTTGCCATCGACGGCGGAATTCCGGTGCGGAAGACTTTGCTTCCGTATGGGCGGCAGTCGATTGGAGAAGACGATATTCAGTCCGTGGTCGACGTGTTGCGTTCGGATTGGCTGACCACCGGACCCAAGGTCGCGGAATTCGAAGAAGCGTTGGCGAGTTGGATAGGAACTAAATATGCAGTGAGTTTTAGTTCGGGGACAGCGGCATTACATGGCGCAGCCTTTGCCGCCGGGCTTGGTCAAGGCGATGAAGCCATTACTTCGCCCATGACGTTTGCGGCGACGGCAAATTGTTTGTTGTATCAAGGAGCGACGCCAGTTTTTGCCGATGTGATGGCCAATACGCTAAACCTGAATCCGGAGGAAGTGGGAAAGCGGATTACTTCACATACGCGAGCCATCCTTCCGGTTGCTTATGCGGGCCATCCGGCGGAGATGGATGCGATTCTGGAACTTGCTTCGGCTCACGGGTTGGTTGTGATCGAAGATGCCTGCCACGCCTTGGGAGCGGAGTACCGTGGACGCCGCACCGGCAGTATTGCGGACATGACAGTTTTCAGCTTTCATCCGGTAAAACATCTGACGACCGGCGAAGGCGGCATGGTTACCACGGATCGCGCGGACTTTGCCGAATCATTGCGGCAATTCCGAAATCACGGCATCACCAGCGATGCACGGCAGCGCCAGGCCGAAGGGCAATGGCATTATGAGATGGCGGTGCTGGGATTCAACTACCGCCTGACCGATATCGCGTGCGCTCTTGGGTTATCGCAGCTGAACAAACTCAACGAGAACTTATCGCGCAGGCGCGCGATTGCGGCGCGCTATCAAACTGCATTTCATGATCTTGAGGGTGTAACTGGGCCCGCAGTGCGCGATGACGTGAATCCCGCCTGGCACCTGTATCCGATTCGCCTGAATCCGGAAAAGCTAACGGCAGATCGAGGCCAGATTTTCCGCGCATTACGCGCGGAGAATATCGGAGTCAACGTCCACTATATTCCGGTGCATCTCCATCCCTACTATCGTAAGCGCTTTGGGTATCGCGGCGGGGAATATCCGGTCGCGGAGAATGCTTACGAGCGCTTGATCAGCCTGCCCATGTTTCATGGGATGAAGGATCAGGACGTAGAGGATGTGATCTGTGCGCTAGGAAAAGTAATTCATCACTTTGCAAAATAAGCTTTGGCCTCCGCAATAAAATCCGTGCTGGTCGTCGGCGCCGGTTCCATTGGACGCCGGCACCTGGGAAATTTGAAGAAGCTGGGGCTGGCTCGATTGGCAGCCTGCGATCCGCATCCCGAGAGGCTGGAATACGTTGCTTCGGAGTTTCAGGCCGAATGCTTTCCTACGATTGAAGCGGGATTGGAGAAATTTCGCCCGGAGGCAGTTTTCATTTGTAGCCCTCCGGTGCATCACGTCGCGCAATCGATGCAGGCCTTGCGGGCGGGGGCGCATGTCTTCATCGAAAAGCCTCTTTCCGACCGGCTGGATGGCGTGGAAGAACTCAAGGAAGAAACGATAAAGCGCGGGGTTGCGGTTCAGGTGGGATACAACCTGCGCTTCTTTCCCGCGATACAGAAGTTGAAAGAGCTGGTTGACGCGGCAGTGGTGGGGAAAATTCTTTGGGCGCACGTGGAAGCGGGGAGCTATTTGCCGGACTGGCGTCCCTGGCAGGATTACCGCAAGAGCTATACGGCGCGGCGGGAGCTGGGTGGCGGGATTCTGCTGGACGGCTCTCATGAGATTGATTATGTGACATGGCTGTTTGGCGCTCCGGAGGAGATCGCCTGTATGGCGGGCAAGGTGAGCCAACTGGAAGTGAATGTGGAAGATTGCGCGACGGTCCTCCTGCGTTTTCCGGGCGGCACGCGGGTCGACGTGCATCTCGATTTTATTCAGCGAACTTATTCGCGTTATTGCACCCTGGTTGGAACCGAAGGCAAGTTGCAATGGGATCTGACGAGCAATTCCGTGCAAATCGTGCGGCCGGGTGTGGAAGTGGAAACTACGAAGTTCGATTGGCAGGTGAATGATGCGTATGTGGCGGAAATAGCGCACTTTTTGGAGTGTGCGCGAACCGGCGCGACGCCGAAATTTACTTTGGAAAGCGCGATTCTGACGCTCCGTGTTGTACTTGCGGCGCGGGAAGCGGCGGAACAAAGAAAGTGGGTGTCTTTTGCCTGACGCGGGCAAGCCGATTGCGATTATTCCCGCTCGCGGAGGATCCAAGCGAATTCCGGGGAAAAATTTGCGGCCGTTCTTCGGGCACCCGATGATGGCTTACGGAATTTCCGCAGTGGTGAACAGTGGATTGTTCGAGAATGTAGTGGTCTCATCCGATGACGCGGAGATTGGCCGTGTCGCTCAGTGGTATGGCGCGGAATTTATCGAGCGCCCGGCGGAGTTGGCCAGCGATACGGCAAAATCCATTGACGCGGTTCTGCATGTGTTGCAAGTGCTGAATGAACGCGGAATTCATCCCGAGTCGCTGTGCCAGGTTTTTCCCAATTGTCCGCTGGTGACGAGCGCCGATGTGATCGAGCACGGGAAGTTATTCAGCGGGAATGGCCGGAAATTCCAGATTTCGGTGGTGACTTATCGGTGCGTGTATCCCGAATGGGCGATGGTGAGGGATGCCGAGGGCCGTGGACAATGGGCGATGGGCAAGGAATTCTTAGGCAGAAGCCAGGATTGCGCGCGCGCGTATTGTCCCACTGGCGCGGTGTGGTGGGCGCGCTGCGCCGATCTGGTCGCGCAAAAAACATTTTATGGCTCGCCCTTTCATATAGAGGAGATGGACGCAAACCGCGGGGTTGACATTGACGATGAAGAAGACTTGCGGTTGTCGGAGTTGTTGGTGCTGGGACTCGAAGCGCGCGATGGCCGCTGCCCACTGGAGATGCCGACGATGAAGAGCTACTTTCGCGAGGAGCCGTCTTGTTCAAGAAAATGATTTGCACCATTCCGGCGCGGGGTGGGAGCAAACGGCTGGCTCGCAAGAATTTGCGGGAGTTGGCAGGGAAGCCTTTGATTGGCTACTCGATTGAGGCAGCTCTGGCGACGAAATTGTTCGATCAGGTTTATGTTTGTACGGAAGACGCCGAGATTGCAGATACGGCGCGGCGGTTTGGCGCTACCGTGCCCGAACTTGTGCCCGAAGAGCTTTGCAGCGATCTTGTGGCTTCACACATTCCCTGCCAGTACATTGCGGCAAGAGTGCAGCCGCAAGGGGAGATCGATGCGCTGCTGTGTCTACAGCCGAGTTCTCCTTTGCGCAGTGCGCAGGATATTCGCGATGCTGTGGCCAAATTTTCGGAAGGCCCATTCGATTTTGTGGTCAGCGTGACGCCGGTCGATCCGCATGATTTTCATTGGGCGGTTGTTCCCGGCGAAAATGATTATTGGAAGATGTTTTTTGGATCGCAGTATTTGAAAGAACGGCCGCTATTACCGCCTGTCTACCGGCCGAACGGATCGATTAAAGTTGCCCGGCTGAGTGCCCTTGCCACCGTGGGGCATTTTTTCGGCGAGCGTTTAGGAACGATCGAAACGCCGTTAGAGCGATCGGTGCACGTTGCGGTGGAGTTCGACCTGAAACTTTGTGAAACGATCTTGCGGCATTAGAACTGTGCTTTTTTATTTGTTTTAGTAATTCTGCTTTTATTTTCGCCAATGAAGATTCTGCTGCTCCATCCCGAAGATGAGCTGGAAAAAGGCCCCTGGGCAAGTTTGCGCTGGGATCGCATCGTCGATCTTGGATTGGGCGGAAAGAATACGTATGAACGCTGGGAGCGCGAATTTCAGTGTCCAGTAATTGCTCTGGCTTCTTTGCGGCCCGGATTTGACGACTTCTGGCGGGTGCGCGAGATATTGGGCCGAGGGTGCGGGCGCTTGCTCGACGAGCATGGCCTCGACTGGTGGGAGATTATGTCGATTCTCCTGCATAGCGAAATGGAGACGTTGATCCTGCTGCGGCACTTCGTGAAGACCGTCGGTTCCGGCGATGAAGTGCACGTTTCGCGGCCCGGCCTCCACGCCGGCCTTTTGCAGCGTTTGTTGGCCAATGGGGTGAAGGTTTTTCCGTTGCGCCGCGAGGGGCAAAGGAGCGGGCTGGGGCACTACCTGCGAGTTTCCAGCAAACTCTCGACCCCACAGATGATCGACGTGTTCTGGGACAAATATGATGCGGGTTACCAGTTCCGCGGGCGGCTGGTGCGAAAACGCCCGCCATCTTCACGCCCGGTCATTCTGCTTCCCACTGCCTACGTGAATGTGTCGCGCATGGGGATTGCCTATGCGAATACCTTTCCGGACGAGAATTTTCTTCTGGTGGCTACGCGCCAGAGCGGGTGGGTGCGCAATCGTCCCGGCAATGTCGCGGCTTCATGGTTGTCTTCTTATGCCGCAGTGCGTGACCGCAGCCGGGAGAATGCCGCAATAGAAAGCCGGTGGGGAGAGTTGCGCGGCGAGCTAAAGGAAATGGAAGAGTTCGAGATATTAGACCGGCTGGGATATCTCGATACGTTTACGCGGGGTTTTCACCGGGGATTCGAAGTGCGCGATGCTTGGCGAAACGTACTGGATAAAGAGCCGGTGCAAGCCGTGCTTTGCGCGGATGACAGCAATCCTTATACGCGAATCCCGCTGCTGTTGGCGAAGGCCCGCGGGTTGCCAAACATTGCCTGCCATCATGGAGCCCTGGATTGCCGCTATCTGTTCAAGCGCACCTACGGCGATGTGATTTGGGTGAAGGGAAAAATGGAAGAAGACTATCTGGTGCGAAGGTGTGGAGTGCCGCAGGAGAAAGTGGAGATTGGCGCTCCGGCATTGCCGGCAAACTGGAAGGGGCGCGGAACCCGGGATCAAAACGTACCGCCAAACATTCTCTTTATTTCGGAGGCATTTGACGTGGGTTTTGCGCGGGGTGAGGAATTTTACCGGGACATCCTGCCTCCGCTGGCCGATCTGGCGCGGAGCACGGGGCGCAAACTGGTGGTGAAGTTGCATCCGGCGGAAAGCAAAAGCCAGCGAACCAGTTTGGTGGCGCGAATACTCACCGGCGAGCAGAGAAGCGTGACACAAATCGTCGACGGCGCGCTTACCGAGGAGCTTTTGGCTTCGACGTGGTTCGGCGTGACGATACTTTCCACCGTGGCGATGGAGTGCGCCATTCGAGGCATTCCATGTTTTCTTTGCAAGTGGCTGGAATCCTGGCCTTATGGATACGTGGAGCAGTTTATGCGTTTCGGAGTGGGCACGGGATTGAACGATCCGAGTGAGATACAGAAAATTCCGCAACTTATGAAACAGCACCCAGTGCCTGAGGGAGTGGTGGACGAATGCTGGCAGGTGGTAGCGCCGGGAAGATTGAAGGAACTGGCGATGTGGCGAAAATCCTATACCGCACTCGCGGGATGAATTCAGGTGTGGGTTTTTCTCCAGAGATTGAAGATGTGAGTCAAGCGACGCTTCTAATTCGCGCCGATGCCAATGTGGCCATAGGAACCGGCCATGTAATGCGCTGCCTTGCTTTGGCGCAGGCGTGGCAGGATGCGGGTGGGAAAGCCGTGTTTGCCATGGAGCAAGTTTCTCCTTCGATAGGAGAACGGCTGCAAAAAGAATCGATCGGGATTTCTGAAATTTGCGCCCCCGCGGGCACGGGAGAAGACGCCAAAAACACAGTTGCGATTGCCAGAGAATGTGGCGCCAGTTGGATCGCGGTGGATGGTTACCGGTTTGGATCGGATTACCAAAAAGCTCTGAAGGCTGATGGCGTCAAGGCTCTGTTTCTCGATGACTACTGCCAGGATGGACCCTATTCGGCTGACGTAGTGCTGAATCAGAACATCTCCGCTGAGGAATACGCATATCGAGAACGTGAGCCGCATACGAGGTTATTGCTGGGGGCCAAATATTGTTTGTTGCGCCGGGAATTTGCTCCGTGGCGGGAGTGGAAACGGGAAATTATTCCATTCGCACGTCGAGTGCTGGTCACCATGGGAGGAAGCGACCCCGGAAACTTCACAGAAAAGGTGATTCATGCGATTGCCGCTATGGACTGCAATGATCTTGAAGCTGCAATTGTTGTAGGCGGCAGCAATCCGCGGGCTGAGGCGCTGCTCGAGCTTGCCGAGAAATCGGGAAAAAAGATGAAGCTGCACCGCGACATTTCCGATATGGCGGAGTTGATGTCGTGGGCTGACGTGGCCATTTCCGCTGCGGGCACAACCTGTTGGGAATTATGTTTACTGGGACTGCCTTCTATTTTGGTCGACCTGGCGGACAATCAAACGGCAATTGCACAAGGTTTGGACCGGCGGGGATGCGCCATCCACGTGGGTCGATCGGATGATGTCACGCCGCTAAAGCTTGCTGAAGCTTTGCAACGTCTTCTCGACTGCAAGGAAAACCGGAAAAATATGTCGCGGCGTTGCCGGCAGCTTGTGGATGCCAGAGGAGCAAGCCGCGTGGTTTCAGTTCTGCTCGGCGAAGAAATACGTTTGCGGCCGGCGGAAGAAAGAGATATCCGTTTGTTGTGGGAGTGGGCCAATGATGCACAGGTTCGTGCGGCAGCTTTTTCAACGGAGACGATCCCATGGGAAATTCATGCGGCCTGGTTTGCCACAAAATTGAGCGATCCTGACTGTCGTATTCTCATTTCGGAAGAAGGCAACGGGCGGCCCATTGGTCAGTTCCGTACCGACCGGCGCACGGGCGGGGATGCCGACATCAGCGTGAGCTTATCCCGCGAGTTCCGAGGGAAAGGCTACGGAGGCAGGTTGATCGAAGAAGGGGTGGCTGCGGCCTTCGCTGAGGGAGGGGTGACGCAGCTTCATGCCTTTGTAAAGCCGGATAACCTTGCCTCCCGGCGCTCGTTTGAATGGGCGGGCTTCGAAAATCTTGGCGAGGAGCGCGTGAAGGGAACGGCGGCGATTCACTATATCCGCGTAAAGGATGCAAGAGTGGAGTAACGTGACGTCGAAAATACAAATCGGCGGGCGCTGTATCGCTTCGGGTTGCCCTACATATGTAGTCGCCGAAGTGTCGGCCAATCATAACGGGAGTTTCGATTCGGCCGCGCAGATCATTCGAGCGGCCAAAGACGCGGGCGCGGATGCCGTCAAGCTGCAAACCTATACGGCCGATACCATCACTTTAGCCAGTGATCGGGAGGAGTTCCGGGTTCGCGGCGGCACGCTTTGGGATGGGCGAACGCTTCACGATCTTTACGCCGAAGCCTGCACTCCGTGGGAGTGGCAACCGAAACTCAAGAAGATTGCCGAAGATTTGGGGATGGATTTTTTCTCCAGCGCTTTCGATCCGACCGCCGTGGATTTTCTGGAAGAAATGGATGTTCCCGCCCACAAAGTCGCATCTTTCGAGTTGGTGGACATTCCGCTCATCCAAAAAATGGCACGTACCGGCAAGCCGCTGATTATTTCAACCGGCATGGCTACGGTGGAGGAAATCGAGGAAGCGGTGCAGGCAGCGCGGGAAGCGGGCGCGGAGCAGATTGCCTTGCTGAAGTGTACGAGCGCTTATCCGGCACGCGCGGAAGAGATGAATTTACGAACGATTCCGGAGATGGCGCAGCGATTCGGCGTGCCGGTGGGTTTGTCGGACCATTCGATGGGGATTGCGGTGCCGGTAGCCGCGGTTGCGTTGGGCGCCTGCATAGTTGAAAAACATTTGACTCTGTCGCGCTCAGCTCCGGGTCCGGACAGCGCATTTTCGCTTGAGCCGCATGAGTTCAAAGAAATGGTCAACGCGATTCGCGCTGCGGAAAAAGCTCTGGGTGAAGCGCATTTCGGATTGAGCGATAACGAAAAAGCCAGCCGCGCATTTCGACGGTCTTTATTTGTAGTGGAAGATGTTCAGCCGGGCGAGGTATTTACGGATTTGAATGTGCGCTCCATACGGCCCGGAAACGGGCTTCATCCGCGGCATTTGACGGATGTGCTAGGCAGAAGCGCGGCGCGAGGCATCAAACGTGGTACTCCTCTCAGTTGGGAATTTGTGGTCCGATTATGAGGTGCTGGTTGTGAGCCCGATTTTGAAGCGTGTGGTGTATCCATGGTTAGCCAACTCTGGATACCTGCGCCGCCGTGCCGATGGCGGAAGCTTCTGCGTGATTACGTACCACGGCGTTCTGCCGGAGGGATATCAAGTATCGGACCATCAACAGGATGGAAGCCTGGTGAGCGCGGAGAATTTTCGCAGCCAGCTTCGGCTGTTGAAAGAATGCTACCGCGTGGTGACGCCGGAACAGGTGCGCGAATGGCTGGTGGAAGGCAAAGCTTTGCCCGAGCTGGCAATTCTTCTCACCTGCGACGATGGCTTGCAAAGCGCACTCACCGGCATGGCTCCGATTCTGCGCGAAGAAGATCTCTCGTGTTTGTTCTTTGTGTTGGGCGCATCGGTGGCGGAAAACACGCGCGTCTTATGGTACGAAGAACTTTATCTTTTGTTGCTGGCTGCGCCGGCGCGGAGTTATTCCTTCGATTTTCCCGTAGGCAACTTTGAATTGGGAGAGCGGGTGCAGAGACGATCGGTATGGTGGAACCTGCTCAAAAAATTGTCCCAATGCGATCAGGCGACCCGATCCCGTTTTATCGAAACGGCACGACGCGAATTTGGGGGCGGCGACTCCGAGCGCTGGGAGAGCGAGGCGCAGCGCCAGCGGTTTGCGCTGTTGAATGCGAACGAATTGCGCGAACTTGTGGATCAGGGGATGAGTATTGGCTCGCACACCCTCAACCATCCGATCCTGTCGCAACAGAGTTCGGACGAGGCCTGGAAGGAAATTTCAGAGAGCCGCAGTGTTTTGGAAGAGGCCGTGGGAAGGCCGGTGTGGGCGCTGGCTTATCCTTTCGGAGATCCAGCTTCGGTGAGTACTAGAGAGATGCAGATGGCGGAACAAGCCGGCTTCCAATGCGCATTCATGAATATTGGCGGAGGGTTCGGCGCGCAGTTACCCAGATTCGCGCTTCCCAGGGTTCACGTCACTGCGGATATGAGCTTATCGGAGTTCGAAGCGCATGTGTCCGGCTTTCATCGCGACTTCCGGTCACGCCTCTCCGGCGACACCGCGTAAGCGATCGCGGTTACAATCTGAACTCGCCTGATGGCTGACACAAATTCTGCATCCCATCCTGATCCCAATGTCCTTGTCTACAGCTCGCCTGAAGTTGCGCAGTATTATGCTTCTCTGAATTATCTGACCGCGTGCGAGCGCCTTTTATTCGAGCAGTACTTGCGGCCGGGTATGGCAATCCTTGATCTTGGGGTGGGTGGAGGGCGCACGACTCCGTATCTTTCATCGATTGCGGAACGTTATGCCGGGATCGATTACTCGGCGTCGATGATTGCGGCATGCAAGGAAAAGTTTCCTCAGCTTGAGTTTGATGTAGGAAGCGCTGCCGATTTATCGAAACTCCCGTCAGCCAGCTTTGATGCGGTGATAATGGCTTTTAACGCGATCGACTATGTATTTCCGGGGCAGTCGCGTGCTCAGGCGCTGCAAGAAATTCATCGGGTGCTCAAGCCAAATGGATTGTTTATCTTTTCCTCGCACAATCCGCGATCTTTTTTGGCGCGAGTTTCGTGGAATGAGAAACGCTTGCGAGACATGGCTGAATCTATTACAAGGCCGAATTCTGGCCTATTCCGGCCAGTGCTAGCGGGTTTGACCAGTTTGCGAGCTGCTGTGGCGTGTTTGCAGGCGCTTGGAAAATCTTTGCGGCGATCGTTCGATAAATTACCGACTCGATCGTTTTGGCGGGGCAGCGGATATCGGATGGATGCTGCCCACGGCGGATTAATGACTTATTTTTCGATTCCTCAGCAAACGGTACGAGAGCTGGAAGAAAATGGCTTTCAATCAATGCGAATCCTGGGCGACGATTATCCGCGCCCCAGCCATCTATACACGACCGATTGGTATTACTATGTTTTTTCCAAGGCCGAAATTACGGGAGAGAAGTGAGCCTGCGTCTGGTTCTGCTTGAGGAAATTCCTGAGGATGAACACCTGCACCGCGAATGGAATGCATTGGTGCGGCAGATGGAGCGTCCTGAAGTTTTCTATACCTACGAGTGGGCCATGGCGGTTCAGTCTGCCTATCAGCAAACTCTCAAGCCGTGGTTGTTCCTGGCGTACGAGAATGATTCTTTAACAGGGGTGGTCTCGCTTTGCTCGAACATGGACGATGGAACGCTTACTTTTCTGGCGGCAAACACGGCGGATTATTGCGACTTCATCAGTGTTCCGGCGCGGCGCGCGGAGTTCCTAGATCTGGTATTTGCCGAACTTGCCAATCGGCAAATAGGAAAGCTGGTGCTGGCAAATCTTCCGGCTGATTCCGAGACGCCAAAGGCAATTCAGGGAGCGGCAGCGAAGCAGGGGTTTTATGCGTTTCAGCGGCCAGCCTACTCCTGCACTCAAGTGATTCTTGGCGTTGGTGAGGAACGAGAGAAGCTTAAGGCTTCGTTGCAAAAGAAACTGCATCGCAGACTGCGAGGTTTGGAGCGGGGAGGAACGGCGAAATATGTGCATCTGCAATCGTGGGCGTCGATCCAGCCCGCATTGCAAAGTTTTTTCGACGCTCATGCGGCACGCTTTCAAGCCACAGGACGCGTCAGTAGCCTGGCTACAGCCGAACGGCGCGATCTTCTCGAAGATCTGGCCCGCCGATTTTCTGATTCCGGAGTGGTCACGTTCAGCATACTGATGGTTAACGATCAACCTATAGCCTGGAATTATGGGTTTCAACTTGGCGGGAGTTGGTTCTGGTATCAACCTACTTTTGACGGCCGGTGGGAAGAGCATTCTCCCGGTTACTGCCTGCTGGCAAGAATTGTGATCGACGCTTGTGAAAATAATGAAATAAAAGTGGTCGATTTAGGGCTGGGTGACGAAGCCTATAAAGAACGCTTTGGAAATGGGGTGCGCGAAACGCTCCATGTTGCCGTGACGAAATCGCGAATGAAACATCTAGCGGGTATTGCGCGATACAAGGCTGCGAGCGGTCTGAAACAATCGCCGAAAATCGAGCGGACGGTCCGCCGTTTTCTCGGGCGATAACGCGATTGCTTACAGGCACACGAAAAGCATTTAGACTGTCCTGCAAGCTGTGATGACCCGCTCAGAAAACCTCATCAGGATTTTTACGCCCTCCGACGCCAGCGCCGGTAATACCAACGCGCAAAATTTGACGGTGAAAGAGATCGTGGCGCGCCTTCCGGAGGAGCGGTTTCAGGTGACCATGTTTTCCGAAGGCGAGGCTGATCCTCGCATTGTTGTCCGCAAGAATACCCGCCTGGTGAAATGGACCAGGCGCGGCAATACGGTGCGCCTGCTCCGGCACTGTCTTTTTCCCCCGCCCGACATTTATTTTTTCCCCCGCACCGGTCCGCTGGACCGCTTTTTTTTCGACGCGCGAAACCGTATGCGGCTGAAGACCGCGCTAGTCTCCTATATCGTAACGGCGATGAATGCCGAAACGTGCCGCGGGATGATCCGACGTTCGATAACGGAAGGAGACGTAGTCGTCGGCAACTCGAAATATGTAGGAGAAACGATAGGGCAGATGTGCGGAGTGCCGGCGAGGACGATTTATGACGGGATTGACCGCCGTTATTATTTCGCCCCGCCAAAGCGCGTGGTGAATCATGATCCTGTAGTGCTTTACGCGGGATCTTTTCAACCGCGCAAGCGGGTAGAGATGGTGATCCAGCAGGCGACTCGTTGGCCGGGCTTGCAATTTCGCCTGGCGGGAAAGGGAGGTACGGAGGAAAATTGCCGCGAGTTGGCGAGGCAGCTGGGTTGCGGCAACGTAATTTTCCTCGGGCACCTTTCTTCGCATCAACTGGGTGAAGAAATGCGCAAGGCTGACATCTTTCTCTTTCCCAGCATTCTAGAAGGCAATCCGCAGGTTCTGCTGCAAGCCGCGGCTTGTGGATTGCCGGTTATCGCCATGGACCTTTATCACTCGGATTATGTGGTAAGCGGCAAGACCGGATTCCTCGCCGCGTCGGATGCTGAGCTTGTCGAGGCTTTGGACCGGCTGGTCGGCGATACTGCCTTACAAAGAAGTTTCTCCGCTGCTGCGGTTTGTCATTCCGATCGATTTAATTGGGACGATATCACTCAACAATGGGCCAGGATCTTTGAAGAGGCGCGGGCTAACCGCAGGATAAATCCTCGACAGAAGGCGTCTTAAGCAAGCGTATCCCGCGCATGATGACTCCAACGGCAAAACGATCAAGTGCGCTGGTGCGCTACGGCGGATTTGTGGCTTCGGTGGGAACGACGCGCGTGCTCGGCCTTTTGATCACTTCGGTGACGTTCCCGATACTGGTGCGGCGACTCGGCGTGGGAACCTATGGCGTTTGGAGCTATGTGGTAGCGGTGTGCGCATTCTTCGACGTTATCGCCAACCCAGGCCTTACGACTCACGCAGCTCAGCAAGTGGCCGCACACCGGCATAATGCGGCCGAACTCATTTCCGATGTTCTGGCGTTGCGTGGATTAAGCGTATTGATTGCGATTGCGGCGCTCCTAGTGGTTGCCAGCTTTGAGGGTCGCGCCGATGTGCGCCGGTTGTTGCTCGCATATGGTGTAGCTGCGCTTTGCGTGGGGTTGACGGGAATGGATTTTCTTCTGACCTCGTTCGAATTTTTTCACGCGCGCTCGGTTCTTACGCTGATCCAGCAGGCTCTGTACGCGGCGGGAGTTCTGATTCTCGTCCGTAGCCCACAAGATATTCTGTGGCTTCCCGCCAGCATTTTGGGATCTGCTTTGATTGTGAATTTAGTTGGGTGGTTCATACTCTGGCGCAACGGATTCCGTCCACCACTGACGGTTACTCCCCGCCGCTGGCGCGCGATCCTTGTACCCAGCTTCCATTATGCCGCGACCACTGCGATGGGAACGGTTTACCACCGGGCCGGGCATCTGGTGGTTCGTTGGTTCCTGGGTGATTTCGCTTTAGGCCTTTATGCAGCAGCGATACGTTTTGTCGATCTTCTGCGAAACTTTGTGAATATCACGCTGAGCGTGCTCATGCCGAGAATGGCGCTGGCCGCGCAATCGCGGGCCGCATTGAAGAGACTTGTGCATGCGGCGGTTTCGGCTGTGGTTATCGTCGGAATTCCGCTTATGCTGGGTACTCTAGCCACGGCTCATCTCGTTGTGCCATGGGTGCTGGGAAAAAGTTACGTGGATGCGGTTCGCCCGGTGCGATTGCTGGCTCCGTTTCTGTTAGCCGCGCCCATGGCATCGTTGCTGTCGGGAACGGTTCTGTATGCGCTGGGACGGCACCGCGCCTATCTCATCTCAGGCACAGCGGGAGCGGTTACGGCAGTTCTGTTCTCATTCGCGCTGGTTCGGGTTGCGAGCCTCAACGGGGTGTGCGTGGCATTTGTTCTCGCGGAAGTTGCAGTTGCCGTCACAGCTTATTGGTTAATTCCTGGCGAGCTGCGGGATTTGTGGAAGAATCCAATGATCCTGGTGGCGGGATTTTGCGGGCTGCTGATGATGGTTGCGGTTCGGCAGATAAATTTGTATAGCTCGAGCCCGCTGATCGTGATAACGGCTGGAGCCGCAGTGTATTTAATTGCCTTGGCCGCACTGGGCCCCAAATTGTTGCTGCAACAATTTGGGGATGCGAGATGAGTGCGAATGCACCGTCCAACCGTCCGCCGGTGGCCGTCTTACTTTCGGGGAGGGAGCAGTTCAGCCCTTATTTTGGCGGAGCGGTGGCGCGGTGGACGTATGAAGTGTACAGCCGCATCACCGATAAATTTGACGTTGCGGTCTTCGGCTTCCCCACCCAGAAAAAAGATTTGTATCCCCTTCGACATGAAAGCAGCGCAGCTTGGCGCACGTGTTCATGGCTGGCACAAATTCCGCTGGCCCGGCGCTATGAGGAAACGTTGTGGTTGCGAGCCTTGATAACACGGCTGTGCGAGTTTGCCGTGGTGCATATTCATAATCGCCCTCAATGGGTTGGGACTCTGCGGAAAATGGGTTATGAGGGCGCGATTGTACTGCATTTGCACAACGATCATCTGGGGCATTGGTCTAGCGCGGCGTTGGATGCGTTGGCGGCGCAAGTGAATGCCGTTGCGGCTTGCAGCGAGTACTTGAAGAATACGTTCGTATTGAAGTCCGCTGCCTTGCAAGCAAAGACTCGCGTGGTGTTCAATGGCGCCAATCTGCAAATGTTTTTTCCGCGAGAAGAAATCCGGGAGCCTAAGACTATTTTCTTTGTGGGGCGATTCGATCCGCAAAAGGGTGTTCTGCAACTTTTACAAGCGTTCGAGAAAGTGCTGGAGACGCATCCTGATGCGAAATTGGTTATTGGAGGCAGCAGTAGCTTCGGGTCGCACCACGAGACAGATTATGTTCGCCAGGTGCGGGAATTGGCACAACAGTTGGTTGAGCGCAAACATGCGCAGATTCACTTTACGGGCTATCTTGATCACGAAAAAGATCTCCCGGCCTGGTTTCAGAAAGCCACAATTTTCACCTGCCCATCACTGTTTCAGGAGCCGTTTGGCATGGTAAACGCAGAGGCGATGGCTTGTGCGACGGCCGTGGTCGGATCGAATCGAGGCGGCATTCCGGAAGTGCTGGGTGATGCGGGGCGGCTGGTGGATCCGGAGAACGTAAACGAATTCGCCGCAACGGTTTCGGAGTTGCTTTCACAGCCGCAAGATTGCAGGCGTTTGGGCCAAGCGGGATATGAGAGATGCCGAGAAATGTTTGACTGGGCTGTGACCGCGGAGAACTGGATGGCGCTGCTCGATTTCGCAACCAATTCTGCAACTTTGGCAACTTCCGGCGTTCGGGGTCGATGAAATCCGCTATGCGTTTGGATGCAGATCGCGCAGGATTTCTTCCTGCACATAAACGGCGTCGGCAAATAAAACCCTGCCGCCTCGATGGTACGGAGAGGATAAGCGGTAGAGTCCGAATCCTCGCTGGGCCATGAACTGGTGGAGCTCGGGGAATCCAGAATCTCCCTCGTAATGTGGCGTGAAGGTAACTTCCATGATGATGCACTTCGTTTTCTGAAGGCCTTCCCGCGAAGCGGTCAGCATCCCCATTTCCGCACCCTGGATATCAAGCTTGAGGATGGAAATCTCTTTTTCGTTGGCAACCAACTGGTCGTAGCTGATTTTGCGGACGTCCACGGTTCCGATCAAATCCCACGAGTTGGGCACGAATTCTTTGACGACGTCGGCACGCGGCTTCAACAATGAAGAGCCTGCAGGGTGCCGGAGCTGATGGAAGTTTGCCGTACCCTCGCTCTCAGCAAGCGCTGCATCGATTACCGCAATGGAAGGGAAGGCTGAAAATCTTTCTTTCAAGGGATTGACCAGGCGAGGTTCACACTCGACAGCGATCACATGCTTGGGGGAAAAACAGCTGAGCAATGCCTGGGTCCAATTTCCTGCATGGGCGCCGGCATCGACACAAGTTTGCAGACTTGAAAGAATTTCCCTGGGTACAAGCTCTAAACGCGCGTCCTGCAAATCCCGGTATTGGCGTGGGGAGAGAGCGAACCAACTCGCTTGGTTAGCGCCGATGCCCAAGCGTATATATTCATGGCGGCGTATCGAATATTCGCAGATTCCGTGGGGAAGTACCTGTTTGATGAGTTCTTTCAGGGGCATGCGATTTGAGTTTAACAGGCGGGTTGAGTGATGTTTTTGCAAAGAGAACTTCTTCGGACGCGTAACCTTCTGCTGTATTCTTACGGGCAGATCGTTCCGCTGCGTAGGATATTTCTGTCACGCCAATACGATACTTCGGTATTTTTTCGGTGCTCCCTGTAAGCATGCATGCGAATTGCTCACTCTCGAATTCTGTAAAGCGATACCGACGTTACGGGGTACCGCCCGCGTGATTTCAAAGCTCGTCATTGTCACGGAAATCATTGCGCCGTATCGAATCCCGGTTTTCAATGCTTTGGCACAACGGCCGGAGATCGAACTGCATGTAATTTTCTTATCGGAAACCGATCCTGCCTTGCGCCAGTGGCGCGTCTACAAGGACGAAATCGAATTCCGTTATGAGGTGCTGCCATCGTGGCGTGGACGCTTTGGCCGCCACAACCTGCTGATCAATCGGGGACTCCCCGCGGCTTTGAATCGGATCGATCCCGATGTTTTGGTCTGTGGTGGATATAACTACCCGGCGTCCTGGTCTGCCGCTTACTGGGCGAGAAGGCATGAGATTCCATTTTTGCTGTGGACTGAGAGTACGGCTTTCGACCTGCGCTCCGGCTACTCGCTCGTGGAATTCGCGAAGAGACGCTTTCTGAATTTGTGCCGCGCGTTCGTTGTGCCGGGAAAATCATCTCTGAATTATTTGCGTGAACTGGGGATCGACGAGAAGCGAATTTTTACTGCTCCCAACGCGGTTGACACCAAACTGTTTTCAGATTTGGCTGATGATGCGCGGCGCGATGTTTCACAGGTACGCGCCCGGCGCAATCTTCCATCCAGATATTTTCTGTATGCCGGGCGTTTGGTGAAAGAGAAGGGAGTTTTCGATCTTTTGGCGGCTTACGCTCAACTGCAAGAAGAGACTCGATCGAAAATTGCGCTCGTATTTGTTGGAGATGGCGCGGATCGTGACGAGTTAACGAAACGTGCAGCGAAAGTGGAAGCGGGAATCATCCAATTTCCTGGGTTTGTTCATCGGGAAGGGTTGGCAGAGATTTATTCGCTGGCGGATGCACTGGTTTTCCCAACGTATAGCGATCCCTGGGGATTAGTAGTGAACGAAGCGATGGCTTGTGGCTTGCCCATAATCGTTACCAACGTGGCGGGATGCGCTGCGGATCTGGTGCAGGAGGGCGAGAATGGATTCGTTATTTCCCCCGGAGATGTGCCTCAGCTTGGCCTCGCTTTGGCAAGACTGGCTAATGATCCTGAGTTACGCGAGAGAATGGGTCGCGCAAGCAGGGAGCGAATTGCGGCGAACTCGGTGCAGGCGTGGGCCGATGGGGTGGTAAGAGCGGTGCAAGCAAGCTGTGGAAAAATATAGCGGCATCGATGATGCCAAGGCCGATTGTTGGTGCGATCCTGTTCGCAAGTTCGAACTGGTAATATACTGACTCCATCAAAACCACTGTACAGGCAGAAGGTGTGCGGCGTCTCGGAGAAATTGGGATGGCGAACCCATCGGATTTGCAAACGAAAGAGATGACGACGCAGGAGAACTCCGTGCGGCGCGTGCAGATTCTCGAATGTACGCTGCGCGATGGCAGCTACGCGGTTGATTTTAAATTCACGGAAAATGATACGGCGGTGCTGGCCGGCGTGCTCGGGCGCCTTGGGTTTCAATGGATCGAAGTCGGACACGGCGTGGGATTAGGCGCTGCAAAAGCCGGCAAAGGCGCCATGCCCGCATCGGACGAACGGCTGATTGAAGCGGCGAAACGGACCGCTCCCGAGGCGCAAATCGGATGTTTTTTTATTCCCGGCATCGGCACTATCGACCAACTTAAGTCTGCGCGTGATGCGGGGCTTGATTTTATCCGCATTGGCTACAACGCCACGGAGATCGAAGACGCTTTTTCTTACTTAACGCTGGCCAAATCGCTCGGGCTGAAGGTCTGCCTGAATTTCATGAAGACTTACGGGATTTCTCCTGAATTGTTTGCCGAGAAAGCGCGAGCGGGTGAAGCGGCGGGGGCGGATGTGGTTTACTGCGTCGACTCCGCGGGCAGCATGTTTCCCGAGGATGTGCGCAAATATTTTAGTGCCGCGCGCGAGCGTTGCGAAGGAGCGTTGGGTTTTCATGGCCACAGCAATTTGCAATTTGCCGTGGCCAATAGTCTGGAAGCGGTGCGCTGCGGAGCCAGCTTCATCGATACGACCTTGTATGGATTGGGAAGAAGCGCGGGTAACGTTCCGACCGAAGTTGCGGTCGCGGTCTTCGAGAATCTCGGCATGCAAACGGGAATCAATCTCTTCGACGTGATGGATGCCGCGGAAGAATTCATGGGGCCGCTGATGTCGCAAATGCAGCTTTACGACATGATGTCGGTGGCGATGGGATGCAGCCAGTTTCATTCCTCGTTCCTGCCAAAGGTCGCCGAGGCGGCGCGCAAACATGGAGTTGAATTGCGCCGATTGGTGGTGGCGATGGGCAAACTCGATTCCGTGAATCTGGATGAAGAAAATCTCAACCGCGTGGCCGCCAACTTGCCGAAAGCCACGGCCGCGAGAAAGCGCGAAGCGCTTACCTCGTTTTCTGTTCCCGGCATCTCGATGCATAGCATCAGCAGTTCGATCTCGGCGGTCCAGTCATTGGTGGATGGAATGGCCGTTACCTGCGCGAAGCGCCGTGCCCGCCCTGTGCTGGAGTTGGTTGCTGCGGAGTCGCCATCGGAGAATCTGGTGTTAGCCGACCTTGTGCTTGCGGAAGGCCCGGTAGTGTTGGGTAGAGTGATTTACGGTTCTTTCGAAGTGTTGGGGCAGATTCTAATGATGACCGGGAATGTGATTCCGTTGTTCCTGCATGACCGGGATGGTGGTACTTGGGCGGCGGAGTGGCCGGCGGCTCTGAAAGAGATAGTGGGGCCCGAAAGAATTCTTCCAGTGCGATCGAAGCGTCTGTTCGCCGACTACATGGAAGACGTCCTGCTAACCGCGGCTGCGCGCTGCGGCGATTTCTGCATGATGATTTATGGCAATCCTTCCGTAGCGTTGCTGCGGGATTGCTGCGAGATTTACAAGAATGTTGTTGTATTTGGCGATTTGCCACAGGGCGCGCCGGAAAATTGCTGGCAAATGAGAGATTTTTCCGACCGCATGCATTTCGATTTGGGGATAAGCGTCGCATTGCTGCTTTGCCCGCCAAGCGCCGAGGATGGAGTATCTCTCGATCAAGTTCTTTTGCCGGAAGGAATCGTAATTACCTCCGGCCATTTCCCCCGCTTTGAAACGGATATTGCCGGACGCTCAATCTTGCGCCTTGATCCGAATCAGGCCTACCGTGGCCAGATGGAGCGATGGGTCGCAATTTCGAATCTGATGAAGTCGGCTCAACCTGCTCCGTTGGCGGTGCAATGACGATTCGCGAAACGATGGAGAGCGTGGTTGCGCGGCGCGAGAAGCAAGTCTTCCTGATCGACGCCACTTCCGGGCGCGAAATCACTTATGGCGAGTTTCACCGTCTGGCGTGTGCACTGGCTGTGGAGTTGCGCCGACAAGGCGTGAGGAAGGGTAACCGCGTCGGGGTGATGGTTCCGAACTGCTGGGAGCTGGCAGTTCTGTATTTTGCATGCATTTATCTCGGGGCTGTCATTGTTCCCATCAATCCAGCCCTGGGGCAGGGCGAGGTCCAATTTATTATCAAAAGCTCCAAGCCTGCTCTCATTGTGGCCAGCGGTGTGCACGCGGAATCGGCAAGTGCATTTCACACGAAAATTTTGCGATTATTGACCGCTGATGAAGTGTTGCCCGACGGTTCATCCGGCAAAATCAAATTGGATAAATTGCAAGGGACGCCAGATTTTGTTCCGCTTGAAACGGCGGATGGCGATGACCTTGTCGTAATCATGTACACCTCGGGTACGTCGGCGCGTCCCAAGGGATTGGCGCACAAACTGGGGCGGATGTTTCGCAATGCCGGGGCATTTGCGGCAGCGCAGGGAATCGATCAAGACGCGCGCTTTTATCTCACGCTTTCCATGTCTTATATGGGAGGCTTTTACAATCTGCTGATTTTGCCATTCCTGAGCGGGGCCAGCGTGGTGGTCGATCATGTGTTCGACGCGCGTTCCAGCCTGCATTTTTGGGAGAAGGCCAGGAACAATAAGGTCAATACGTTGTGGATGGCTCCGACCGTGCTCTCAATTTTGTTGCGGATGGATCGCGGGAGAACCGGTGAGGAATTCTGCCGAAGTTCGGTGCGCCACGTTTTTGTAGGCTTCGCCCCGCTTCCGCTGAAAGTGAAAAACGAATTCGAAGCTCGATACAGTGTGCGATTGATCGAAAATTACGGCCTTTCCGAAACCTTATTTGTGACGGCGCGCTCGCAGAATGTGCTGGCGGGAAATGGTTACGTGGGCGAAGCTCTGCCGGGTGTTGCGGTGCGGATTGTGAATGACGATGGGGAACCGGTTGCGCAGGAAATGGATGGCGAAGTGCAGATTCTTACGCCCGATTTGATGGCCGGGTATCTGGATGCCGAGGGACATTTGGCGGAGATCGATGCTTCGGGTTGGTTTGCGACTGGCGATGTGGGCCGGCTCGATGGCGGAAATTCACTTTCGATTACGGGGCGCAAGAAAGATCTCATTATTCGAGGTGGAGTGAACATCAGCCCGGCGGCCATTGAAGAGGTGCTGATGCAAGTGAAAGGCGTGGTGGAGACCGCTGTAGTGAGCGTTCCGCATGAGCTTTACGGTGAAGATGTTGTTGCCGTACTCAAGCTCGAGGCGGGAGTGGAACTCGACTCCTTGCTGGATGGATTGATCGCGCACGCTAAACGAGGTTTGGCGCAGCATCAGCAACCTGCCCGCTATATCGCGATTGATGAGCTGCCGCGAACCGCGAATGGCAAAGTGCAGAAAGCCCGCATTCGCGAGTTGGTGGCGGAAAAGCTACAGCTCGGTTCGTCGGGGACATTTCGCAAGCAGCAAACGGAAAGTGCGAATGTTTCCCGCTGAGAGAATGGCCGCAATATGAAGATTATCGATCTTTCGCTGGTTATCGAAGAAGGCATGATGACCTTCCCGACGCCGTGGCATCCGGTGGTTGAGGTTACCATCCTCGGACGGCATGGGATCGAAGGCCGTGAAACGCGAAAGATTGTGCTGGGCACGCATATTGGCACGCATGCGGATGCGCCCCGGCACTTCATTCCCAACGGCGGGACAATCGATGAGATTCCTCTCGATGTGCTGATCGGTCCGGCCACGGTGGTGGACTTCACGGATTGCCGGCCGCTGCAAGAGATCGATGTTCCGGACCTCAAGCGAAAAATCGGCGAGAAAATTCCTGCGCGCCTAATTCTGCGCACCGGGTGGTCGGAATATTTCGGCAACCTGAAGTTTTATAATGAATATCCTTTTTTTTCTGAGGGTGCGGCGAAGTGGCTGGTGGAGCAAGGTGTGCGGCTTATTGCCATGGACACCCCCTCGCCCGATAACCCGGCGCATTCGCGCGGCACGGCCAAAGATTCTCCCAATCACAAAATTTTATTGGGCGCCGGAGTTGTTCTGGTGGAATATCTAACCAACCTGAAAGCCTTAACCCAAACGGAAGTCGAGCTTCTTGTGATGCCTTTGAAGTTGAAGGGATGTGATGGCTCGCCAGCTCGCTGCGCGGCGATTTTGCGATGACGACGAAGTGCGATGAGATCAGCGACGGTGAAGAGTTGAGAGAACAAGTACGGAATTGGATTCAAGAGTGGTTTGCGCGCCGCGGAAAACCTGGTAAAACGGCCGGGGCATCGCCGCTTGAGGTCGATTACTTCGAGGCCGGCTGGCTGAGTTCAATGGAAGTGGTCGAGTTCGTCACGGAGATCGAGAATCAGTTTGGCATGCAGTTTTCCGATCGCGATTTACAGGATCCGCGGTTTGTGACTATCGCCGGATTGACCGAACTTATATTGGAGTGTTCGACGCAGAGCAGTGAGAGCCGTTGACCTCTCTTTAGTGGCTCGCGGTTATTGACTTGCACCAAGTTTTAGTTCTGCGCCATCGTGGAGACAGCCATTTCAAAACTGCACGTACTCACCCTCACACCTTTTTATCCGTCGGATGGGGATGAGGTGAGCGGTTGTTTTGTGGCGGAAAGTCTGCGGCAGATTGAAAATCTTGGCGTGCTGTCGACGGTGATTGCGGTCGATTCCATCTATCATCGCAGCCGGAAGGCGAACGGCAAGTTTCCTGCGGAGTGGATTCGCTATCCGCAGTTACCGGGAAACTTTGGATTGTCGAGCGCGGGAAGATTTCTGGGCGCGGTGCTTTTGAACAGAGTCCGCCGGCTACATCGGCATTCGCCGATTGCCGTAATTCACGCCCACGCGGCGCTGCCATGCGGACATGCCGCCGCATTTCTTTCGCGCCGGTTGGGAATTCCGTTTGTAGTTACGATTCACGGGTTGGACGTTTTCAACGGTTGCTTCGAGCAAGGGACTGCCGCAGCATGGCGGCGAGAGAGTTCGCTTCGGGTTTATGAGAGCGCAGGCAAAGTGATCTGCATCAGCGAGCGAGTGCGGCAATTGCTTAAAGAAGGGGCAAACGCGGATGTTGCGGCGGAAGTTGTTTACAACGGAACCGATGCTGAAATATTTTCGCCAGGATCAGCACAGAACCAAGCACTTAAGATTTTAATGGTGGGGAATTTATTGGCCGGGAAAGGTCATGAAGTCGCGCTCCGGGCTTTCGCAAGAATCAAAGACTCTCATCCACAGATTGAATGCCAGATTATCGGCGAGGGCGCCGATCGGGAGCGTTTTATTCGATTGGCGGAAGACTTGGGCATCGGCGATAGAGTTCATTTTCCTGGCCGGCGCAGTCGCGCTGAAGTGGCGCAGGCGATGCGCGACTGTACAATTTTTGTTCTGCCCAGCCGCTACGAAGGGCTGGGATGTGTTTATCTTGAAGCCATGGCCTGCGGCAAAGTGGCGGTTGCGTGCCGTGGACAGGGCATTGACGAGATCATTGATCACGGCAGCAATGGGTGGCTGATCCCAGTCGATGGCGAAGACGAACTCGTGCAAGGTTTGGATATTTTGTTAGGAGACGCCGAACTGCGAGTGCGAATCGGACAAGCTGCGAGGGCGACTATCGTGAATGGTCTGACCTTGGCGCATCAGGCTGCCAGATTGAAAAAGATTTACGAGGAAGCCGCGCGATGATCGCGGAAACGACCGTGCCTCAACGGCAGGTTTCGCCCACGGAGCTGGTGAATCTTTCTGAGAAAGATCTTGCCGAAACCGCGAACTTTATCGCAGTGCAGTCGGGGCGGACGAGCGAAACGGTGGAATCGCATCTGCGATGGTTTCTGCTGCAGAATCCGGCACGAAGGCCGCAGGATCCGCTGGGTTTCGGTCTTCGCGCTGTCGATCAACTGGTGGGATGCATTCTGTGTAGCCCGCAAGTTTTTCGCTTTGGAGCAAATCAAATTCTTTTCATGGGGTCGAGTTCGTTCTATGTCGATCCGCCGCACCGTGGGCAGGGAGGGCGAATCTTTTTGCGATACTGCCGGCTCGGGAAAGAATTTCCTTTGTTTGGAACCTCGGCGAATGCCGAAGCGGCAGCGCTGTGGCGAGCGGCAGGCGCGTCCCCCATTCCGTATTCGGAGGGCGAGCTTTTTGGCGTACTGCGCTGGCCGCCGGTGGCGGAAGAATTTGCGCATCGCCGCGATGCCAACAAGCTGCTGCGACGTGTTGCAGGGAGTTCTTTTGCGAATCTCGCGGGATTGTTTCGTCCTCTAAAGATCATTGAGAATTCTTCGGATTCGCTTCGGATGCTTACATCTGCTGAGCAAGTGAACGATCTGTTGATTGAAAATTCCTCTGCCAAACTAACTGCGATCCGTGATCTGCCGTACATTCGCTGGCGCTATTTTTCAGGCCGTGATGCAACCACGGCGGCATTTGCATTTCGACACGAGACAGGCCGGCAAACGCTGGTTACGGTGAATCAGCGGGTGCGTGGGTATCGCGGCCAGATTAAGACTCTCAACGTGCTCGATCTATATCCCGAAGCTACAGCGGAAGAATGGGTGCGAATCGTTGGAGCTTTGATCGCTCACTACAAAAATGGAGTCGATGCGATTGTGCTGCGCAGCCAAAGTCCGGATCGTCAGCGGATGTTTTGTGAGAAAGGATTTCGCTGGCGAGCTTTCGACGCGCCATTAGGGTGGTTTCTCGACAAAGGGAAACGGCTGGAGAACGCCGCATGGTATCCCGTGCCAGCCGATGGGGATGGGCTGATTTGACGAGGGCAGCCGAGGCACGTGAATCTTAGGAGCCGAGCGCGGGCAGTGCTGATTCAAACCGCGGCTCTGGCACGTTTGGATGTGCTCGCGCTGCGAATGCAAAAATGCAAGCGCTCCCCGTACGGGTTGATTGTCGCGATGCACGAGACGCCGCCGTTATTAGAAAAACAGTTCCGCAGGCAACTCGAGTGGGCATCGCAACACTTTACGATTACGAACCTGGAAAGCTTCGCGAAGTTGTGGGATCGGCGCGGCGATGCGGAGATATGGAGTAAGCCTCCTGCACTGTTCACCTTCGACGATGGGAGAGAGAGTAACTACACCGTGGCCGCGCCTCTGCTTGAGTCCTTTGGCGGGCGGGGCGTGTTTTTTGTTGTGCCGGCTTTTGCCGAATGCGGGAGTACCGATCAGGCGCTTCCGTTTTACCGGGCAAGGATTAATCCGGATTCTCAAGCCGGCGATGGGACTGAGAAAGACTGGAAGGCGATGAGCCCCGCGCAAATTGAGGATCTGGCAGCTCGCGGCCACGCCATCGGCAACCATTCGCTCACCCATGAAAGATTGATAGGGCTCACTTCCGAGCAATTGGAGCGAGAGATTGGCGACAGCGCGCGCAAGCTTGCTGCGTGGACGAAGAAACCGATTGACGCATTTGCCTGGACCTTTGGATGGGATGCAATCGACGCCCCAGCGTGGGAAACGATACGGCGCTACCATCGTTTTTGTTTCTCGCCTTGCGCCGGGCTTGTGGATAGCCATCGCGATAGACCCGCGTTGCTCTGGCGGCGTGAGATCGAAGTCCGCTATTCGGCTGCTGAATTCCGATTTTGCTATTCCGGCTTGGTCGATTTGTTTTGGATGAGCAAACGCCGCCAGCTCCGCGAAATGCTGCACGTTGCCCCCGAATGATCCACGTCTTCATTCACGCACTTTCCGCCAGCGCCGGCGGAGGGCTTACTTATGTGCGCAACGTTGTGCCGCGTCTTGCATTGCGCGATGACGTGCGTACCACTTTGCTCATCGGCAAGACTCTGCGTGGCGAGATTTCGGAATCAGCACGGGTTGCGATTGTCAGTGAATCTTATCCCGAGAGTTCGCGGAGGCGCTTTTGGTACGAGCAGCGTTCTCTGCCAAATATCATTCGGAAGAGCGAGGCCGATGTTCTATTGTCCACCGGCAACTTTGCGCTTTTTCGCTCGCCAGTGCCGCAAATTCTTCTCAGCCGGAACGCGTTATACACATCGGCGGATTTTATGAAAGATGTACGGGAGCGTGGAGATTACCGTTTGTGGATGGATACGAAAATCAAAGGCGCGCTCGCCCGCTGGTCAATTCATAATGCGGATTGTACGGTTGCGCCCAGCGAGACTTTCGCACGCGAGCTCAAAGAATGGACAGGTAAAAATGTCAGGCGCATCTATCACGGCTTCGATTCCGAAATGTTTTTTCGAGATCCGGCAGCTTTACCGGATGAGATTCGATCTCGATTATTTTCTTCAGCAGACGTTGTGCGGATTCTTTTCGTCAGCCACTACAATTATTATCGAAATTTCGAAACTCTGATTCGCGCAGTTTCGATCTTGAAGAAAAAGCTTCATCCTCGGAAGGTTCGGTTGATCCTCACGTGCAAGCTGATCTCGGAAGAAAATCCTGGAAGCTACCGGGCAGATACAGCCGCGGAATTGGTGCGCCAACTCGGTCTCAACGAAGAAGTGGTTGAGCTTGGTGCGATACCGTATGGCGCGCTGCATCATCTGTATCGCGCTTGCGATGTTTACGTTACACCAGCCTATGCCGAGACTTTTGCGCATCCGCTGGTGGAAGCCATGGCGAGCGGCCTTCCCGTGGTCGCATCCGATATCGGCGTTCATCGTGAGATCTGTGGAGAAGCTGCGCTGTATTTTCCGCGCTTCTCTCCTGAGACTCTCGCGGAGCGAATCGGCCAGATGTTTGAATCTGAGACGCAAAGAGCAACCATGCGAGAAATAGGTCTATTGCGTTCGCGGGATTTCAGTTGGGACAAACATGTTGAGGAGTTGCTGCTTTTGGCACGACAGCTAGTGGATGCGCAACAAAGCGCGGTAGCTTAGGGCGGAGTTTGAATGTGTGGAATTTTTGGGATCATCGGCCGTAACGCGCAGGTTTCCGCTGAAATTCTGGAGCGGGCTACGCGGTCGCTTGCGCATCGCGGACCCGACGACGGCGGGACCGTTATTCTGCACGACTCCGCGCAGGAATCGGTCGAAATTGGTTTGGGAAACCGGCGGCTTGCGATTCTGGATTTGTCTCCGCTGGGGCATCAGCCAATGCACGATCCTGCAACCGGAAACTGGATCGTTTACAACGGCGAGATTTACAACTTCCGCGAGGTTCGCGCCAAGCTGGAAAAGGCAGGGGCGCAATTCGGTAGTCATTCCGATACTGAAGTGATCCTCAGAGCCTACGCGCAGTGGGGAGAAGCGTGTCTCGATGAATTCAGGGGAATGTTCGCATTCGCCATTTGGGATGCACGGCAGCATAGGCTGTTTGCGGCTCGCGATGCGATGGGAATTAAGCCGCTGTATTACTACCAGTCGGATCGCTACTTCCTGTTTTCTTCCGAGGTAAGGACGTTGCTGGGCACCAGTCTTGTGCCGCGCCGCATAGATGCTGCAGGCCTGGCAAATTATTTGGGCTTCGGTTCGCTCTACGATCCGAACACTTTAGTGGAAGGCGTCAAGGCGCTGCCCGCCGGGCATTTTCTGACCTGGGAAAGTGGCAAGCTGGCACAAACGGAATACTGGGACCTGATCGATTCCGCCGGTGAAACGCATGATCTCGGTGAATACGAACGGGTAAAGCTCGAAGCGCAATCCGCTGGGATGCTGGATGAATCGGTGCGCATGCAGTTGGTGAGCGATGTGCCGGTCGGAGTGTTTCTGTCTGGCGGAATCGATTCCAGCAGCCTCGTCGGCATCCTGGCACGAAGCGGTGTACGGCCCAGCACATTTTCGATTGTGTTTCGCGAGGCGGAGTATTCCGAAGCGGAATATTCCCGCATGATCGCGCAGCAGTTTCGCACCGATCATCACGAAATTACGGTTTCGCAGTCTGTTTTTTTTTCGGCCATCGGTCCTGCGATCCGCGCTATGGATATGCCCACGATCGATGGGATCAACACCTATTTTGTTTCGGAGCAAACACGGGCGGCGGGGGTGAAAGTTGCGCTGTCAGGCCTAGGTGGCGATGAAGTGTATGCAGGTTACTCGAGTTTTCGGACTGTCCCGCGGATGGAGCGATTTGCCGATTTATGGAACCGATTGCCTGGGTTTGTTCGAAATCCGGCGGCAAATGTATTTGCGGCGATTGCTCCGGCCAATGACCAGAATCGAAAGTTGATGGCCTTGGCCCAGAATGACGGAAGCATTGTTCATTCGTATTTTTTGTCGCGTATGTTGTTTACGCCGGAACAAGTGGGCGAATTGCTGCCTTTAACGAAAAAGCCGCCGAATTCTTCTGAGGCGAAGGAATCATTGGTTGAAAGCTTGAACCGCGCCCGGAAGCTCGACCCTGTGAATCGTATTTCCTATCTCGAGTCGCGCTGTTATATGCTCAACACATTGTTGCGGGATTCAGACGTGATGAGCATGGCGCACGGGTTGGAAGTGCGCGTGCCTTTGATCGATCATCAATTGGCGCGTGCAGTTCTGCGGTTGCCGGGAGCATGGAAGCTGGATGCCGGAACGCCGAAACCTTTACTGGTCCGGGCGCTCGAAGGGAAACTACCGGAAAAGATCGTCCGGCGAAAAAAACGCGGCTTTACTCTTCCTTTCGAACATTGGATGCGCGATAGCTTGCGGCCGGCCGTCGAGGAATCGATCGGGAAAATTGCAGACGGTGCTCTGAACGGCTTAGTAGACCCCGCGGCGGCGCGCCATGTGTGGGACGATTTCTTGCAGGGGCGAACGTCGTGGTCGCGTCCGTGGTCGTTGTATGTGCTGCAATGCTGGTGTGAGCGGCATTTTTCCAACTGAGACGAATGGAAAAGGTTGAAGAGTTCGTGACGTCCGTGAACGGCGCACCTGCCGCCATAATTCCCGTCAGCGTGATTATTGCCGCGCGCAACGAGGCGAAGAATCTTCCGCGTTGTTTGCAGGCTCTTCGGGATGCGGGTGAAGTTTATGTTATCGATTCGCAGAGCAACGACGATACGGTGGAAATCGCGCGATCTCTGGGAGCGAAGGTCGTCCAGTTTCACTATCAAGGGGGATGGCCTAAGAAGCGGCAATGGGCAATGGAAACGCTGCCGCTGGCTTACGACTGGATTTTGCTACTCGATGCGGATGAAGTGCTGACACCCGAACTTGCGGAGGAAATCCGCGCGGCGATGCAAAATCCTGCGATGAATGGTTACTCCATACAGCTGCAAACCTGGTTTCTGGGCCACACTTTGCGCCATGGCGATGTTGGCTTGTGGAAGCTGGCGCTTTTTCGCCGCGGCAAGGGACGTTTTGAATGCCGCCTGAAGGAACAGGATGCATCCATGGCCGACATGGAGGTGCACGAGCACATTGTGGTTGAAGGCGCGACGGCGAAACTGCGACATCCGCTGACGCATCACAATGTGGAGTCGCTCTCACACTACATCTGCAAGCATGATGAGTATTCCAATTGGGAAGCGCGCGTGTTGTTGCAGCGCGAGAACGATCGGGAATTGCCGGCATCGTTGTTCGGCACGCAGGCTCAGCGGCGGCGCTGGCTAAAGTTGAAACTGTTTGCCGTGCCGGGTTCGCCCGCGCTGCTCTTCTTGTATCGTTATGTCTTGCGGTTCGGATTTCTGGATGGTGTGCCGGGCCTTATCTATTGCGGCTTTCAAGCGGTGCAAATGTTTCACACCAAGGCAAAGATATACGAACTGAAACATAAGAGAACGGGAAACTAAAGCTCACCCATGTGTGGAATTGCCGGACTCGCGAATTTCGGGGACAAACAAGTTCTGGCGCGGATGACGCACGTCCAGGCGCACCGCGGCCCCGATGATTCCGGTTTGTGGGAGCGAAGATTTCCTGATGGCTCGTATGTTGGTCTCGGCAGCCGCCGCCTGGCGATTCTCGATCTTTCCGCCGATGGCCACATGCCGATGTGCAACGAAGATGGCATGGTGTGGATCACTTTCAACGGCGAGATATACAACTTCCCCGAATTGCGCCACGAGCTTGAAAGCAAAGGCCATCGCTTCTCTTCCAGTACAGACACTGAAGTTGTAATTCATCTCTACGAGCAGGAAGGCGCGGATTGCGTTCAGCGGCTGCGCGGAATGTTTGCTTTTGCTATTTGCGATCTGCGCTCGGGCAAGCCGGAGTTATTTTTGGCGCGCGATCACTTTGGAGTGAAGCCTTTTTATTATGTTCACCGCGGCGCGAAACTGGCGTTTGCGTCCGAGATAAAAGCTTTGCTTGCGGTGCCGCAAATCGCGACTGAGATGGATTTGGAGTCGCTGCACCAGTATCTGACATTTCTCTGGGTGCCCGAGCCCAAAACCATGTTCAAAGGCATCTTCAAATTGCCTGCCGGACATTGCGCAACGTTCCGCGAAGGCGAGTTGAAGATCCGGCAATATTGGGATTTGAGTTTTCCCCCCGCCGATGCGCCGTACCCTCGGTCGGAAGCGGACCTTGCTGAGGAAGTACGTGAGCGCTTCCGGCAATCGGTGGAAGCGCAGATGGTCAGCGATGTGCCCATCGGTGCGTTTCTTAGCGCCGGCCTCGATTCTTCGAGCATCGTCGCCATGATGTGCAAAGCGGCAAAACAGCCGGTGCGGACTTACACGATTACGTTTCCAGAAAAGTATCGCGTGGGCGAAAGCGCGCTGGATGATCCCAACGTGCCTGCGCGACTGGCGCGGCAGTTGGGCTGCGAACATCATGAAATTGTGGTTGAGCCGGACGTGGTGGAATTGCTGCCTCGTCTAACGTGGCACATGGACGAGCCCACCGCCGATCCTGCGATCATTGCCGCATATCTGGTTTGCCGCGAGGCGCGCAAGCAATCGACCGTGTTGCTCTCCGGCGTTGGCGGAGACGAGTTATTTGCCGGGTATCGCAAGCACGTTGCTCAACGCTGGGCGAACGCGTACCGCAGAATGCCCGCAGCCATGCGTGCGGGAATTGAGCATGGCGTGGGCGCTCTGCCCAGCTTGCGCGGAACGGCGATGAAGGGAAGTGTGCGGCTGGCCAAGAAGATGGCGCGAAGCGCGTCGCTGGCTCCGGAAGAGCGCTTTATTCGCGACTGCACTTACCTGGACGGCCAGCAGAAAAATGGTTTGTATACGCGGCAGGTTCAGGATCAGTTGCATGGCTCCGACCCAGCTGTGTGCCACGATTCCAGCTTTAACCGGGTGCGCGACGCCGATTTCCTGAACCAGATGCTTTATCTCGATACCAAGATTTTCATGGCAAGCTTAAATCTGAACTATAACGACAAGATGAGCATGGCTTCGTCGGTGGAAGTGCGGGTGCCTTTTCTTGACCGCGAACTTGCCGAATTTGCCGCATGGAGTATTCCGCCAAATCTTAAGTTGAAGGGATTTTTCCGCCCCATCACGAAATATATTCTCCGCGAGGCGATGCGTGATGATCTTCCCGCCGAAGTGCTGCACCAACCGAAAGCGGGTTTCGCTGCTCCGGTGGATTATTGGCTGGCGAACGACTTAAAGGAGATGGTGGATGATCTGCTTGGCGAAACGGCGATCCGCCAACGCGGCTTGTTTGAGCCAAAAGCAGTGCGCCGGTTTGTAGAAGAGCAGAGAAGCGGAGCCGAAGATTGGTCGATGCAAATCTGGCAATTCCTTACGCTGGAAAACTGGATGCGGGTTTTTCTGGATGGCGGAGCGCGCCAGTGGAGTGAAGAGTTCAGCCAGCCGCGTGAGGCGGCAACGGCGTGAGTTCCGCGGAGGAGACAAGGCTCTCGCCCAACGTTTCCATGAGCGATTCTTCCGCTGGGCCGAAGCTTGAGAAACAAGCCCCTGCCACCCACGGTCGAACCGCTAAAGCATTCGCTGAATTGACAGGATTACTGCGAGGGCCACAGCGCATATTTCCTCTCGCGCGAAGGCTCGTTTCCGATGGATTGAGAGTTACGTTCGAGAGCCGGGGTCTTTATTCGTACTCGACAACGAAACGCGCCACTCCAGAAACACTGAATTTGGTGATGCGTTGGCTGCTGACCGCACAGCGCGCAGATGGCGGGATCGCTGCCTATTACAGCCTGCTCACGGGATACTCGGAATCTTATCCGGAGGTGACGGGCTACATTATTCCCACGTTGTACGATTTTGCCCACGCGAGCGGAAACGTAGACTTCGCCGCTGCCGCCGAACGAGCCACGCGATGGCTGCTTTCCCTGCAAATGCCAGGCGGCGCATTTCCCGGAGGTTTGCAGGGACGCGAGGCTCAGGCTTCGGTATTCAACACCGGGCAAATTTTGCAAGGATTGGTTCGAGGTCACGCGGAAACAAAACGTGCCGAGATTTTGGGGGCAGCTATCGCAGCGGGTGATTGGCTGAGTGAGTTGCAACAGGCGGATGGATCGTGGTCCGGCCCCGGCGCCTATCAAGGCACAGCGCACAGTTACTACAGCATGGTGGCTTGGGCATTGGCGGAGTTGTCGGAGCACACTTCGAATCATCGATATGGACTCGTGGCCGGGAAAAATATGGATTGGGCGCTCTCGCGCTTCCGGGCTGACGGGTGGATCGACGGCATCAACCTGCAAGGGCATCCCAACTATCTGCATTTCATTGCATACGTGCTGCAAGGCGTTCTGGAGTGCGGCATCCTTTTGCGAAGGGACGACGCTGTTGCGACGGTAGCAAAATCGGCATGGGCGCTGCTGCGAAAATTCGAGACCAATAAGTATTTACCCGGCGCGTACGAAACCGATTTCAAAAGCTCGCACCAATTCATGTGTGTTACAGGGAATGCGCAGATGTCATGCGTGTGGCTGCGCCTGTATGAGATGGACGGCGATCTGCGCTATCTCAATGGTGCACTCAAGATGAACGAGATGGTGAAACAATTGATTCAGCAGCGCGGCAGTGGGGGAATTGTGGGTGGTGTGAGCGGGTCGTTTCCGGTGTGGGGCCGCTATCAGCCGTTACGCTATATCAGTTGGGGATGCAAGTTTTTTGCCGACGCTCTCATGTTGGAGCAAAAGCTGATGCGATCGTTTGAACTGTCTTCGCCCAGGGCGTTGCCATGCGCATCGTAGTTCTGAGTTCGAGTTCATACAGCGAAACCGGATGCGCCATGGCCGCGCGCATGGCTCGACTGGGATACGTTCCGGCTGGCGCTCTGGTTCTTCCCACGTTTGACCGCGGAACTTTGCTGCGGAAGATGGGACAGTGGGGCGCGCGGGGCGCGATCCGCTATGCGCGCACCAAGGTGAATTACGGCAATGGCAATGGCCGCCAGCGTGTGAACAACCCTCATCTCGAATCGCTGCTTACCTACAAAGGTGGAGTCTTCCGCAACTTTCGAGAGGTGTCCGCATTTTATGATTTTCCTCTTGCCGTGTGCCCGAACCAGAATGCGCCGGAAGCGGTTGCACAACTAAAAGAGTGGTCGCCCGATGTGCTGATTTTTACCGGTGGCGATATTTTGCGGAAGCAGGTACTCGGCATACCTCGCCTTGGCGTGCTGAACGCGCACCTCGGTTTGCTTCCGGAAGTCCGGGGCATGAGCAGCGTAGAGTGGTCGCTGCTGAATAGCGTTCCCGTTGGCGTTACAGTGCACTACATGGACGCCGGAATCGATACCGGCCCGATTCTCCTTCGATCCGAGTTTCCGGAAGCGGCTCGGTGTGAATCGCTGGCTGATTTACGCCATCGGCTTATTGCTTTCGGGATTGAAAAAGTCGGAGAAGTGGTCGTCGGACTTGATCGCGGAACGACACATCCGATTCCTCAATCCGATATCGCGAAGAATCGGCAATTTTTCGTCATGCATGATTGGCTGCGAATAAAGGCCGCCGAAAAGCTTACCCATGGCCGCGTTGCGGCAGCAGCGAGTCCGCATGAATAGTCCGATACGCAAGATCGACACCATGCTGCAAGTAGGCCGCACCTTCGGCATGCGCGACGGCATGCTGCGCTTGCAATACGAATTGCAGCGCAGCAGCGGCCTGCTCTCGTGGAGAATGCGCTCGGTGCAGGGCTGGGATTCGTGGAAGCTGGAACGGATTGCGCCCGGCGTGCGAGCGGCAGAGATGAAGACCGCGCGCCTTGATGGAACGCGGCCATTTTTTTGGGGCGATGTGCGAGCCTTAGGTGAGAGTGTCAGGCAAACTGTCGACGGCAGCGTTGTGGGGTCAACTCTTGCTGAAGGTGAAAATATTCTCCAAGGCAGGCTGCCATTCTTTGGCCAGTTGTCTTTCGATTGTGGCTTGCCTGCGGAATGGTTTCGCAATCCAGTCACGGGTCAGAGCGTTTCGCCGCGGCTTCCCTGGACGCAGATGCGGTTTGCCTCGCCGGTGTATGGCGATCTCAAATTTATTCTTGAGCCTTCGCGATTCCTGTTTGTATATCCGCTGGCTCGAGCTTACGCATTCGGCGGCGATGAGCGCTTGGCGCAATTTTTCTGGAATGCGATTGAAGATTGGGCGCGCTACAGCCCGCCCATGGCCGGTCCGCTGTGGATTTGTGGACAGGAGTGCTCGCTGCGCATCCTTGCGTGGACGTTCGCGCTGCATACATTTATCAGAGCGGAAGCCACAACCGACGATCGCATTGCTCTTTTAATGTCCATGATTGCCGCTCATGCGTGGCGTACCGCTCAGACTCTGGGCTATGCGCGCTCGCAGCGCAGCAACCATCTGATCACCGAGGCGGTTGGTCTGTGGACGATGGGAACGCTTTATCCAGAATTACAAGAGGCGCGCATCTGGCAGAATCTTGGCGCGCATTTGCTGCGTGAAGCGGTTGTCGATCAAATCAGCCTTGAGGGCGTTCCTCACCAGCATTCCTTTAATTATCAGCGGATGATTTTGCACCTGCTGCTATGGGCGTTGCGGCTCGCCGAAATTACTGGCAACTCTCTCGACGAGAATATTCGCACGCGCGCGGAGGCTGCATTTGATTTCATGCGCACTTGGGTCGATCCAGCCAGCGGGTACGCTCCAAATTACGGATCTGACGATGGCAGTTTGATTTTCCCGCTGGCGAGCGCGTCCTATCGTGACTTTCGTCCGCTGCTGCAACTTGGGGCGGCGGTCCTCCATCGTCCTGTGTTGCAAGCCGGCCCTTGGGACGAGGCTGCGCTGTGGTTTGGTCTCAAGCCTTCTGCGGTCGAAAATCGCGTGAAGATATCGGCTCCATCGACTGACACGGGATATTTTCGTCTGGGTGACGAAAATTCCTGGGCGATGATTCGCGCCGGCCGATACACACGCCGGCCGTTTCAGGCGGATCAGTTGCATGTTGATTTGTGGTGGAATGGTACGAACCTGGCGCGCGATGCGGGAACTTATCTCTACAACGGCGATGCGCCGTGGAATAATGGACTCGCCGGAACTGCCGTTCACAACACGGTTACGATCGATGGTCAAGATCAAATGCGGCGTGCCGGACGCTTTCTGTGGGTTGACTGGGCACAGGCGACGGGGCGATTGTTTTCTTCGCCGGGTCACGCGCACATGGACTGCTTTGAAGGTGAGCATGACGGCTATAGTCGTTTGGGCGTGAAGCATCACAGGATGGTGCAGTGGTTGCGGGGCGCAGGCTGGGTGATTGTGGATGATATTGAGGGAAGCGGCGAGCACGATGTTCGCTTGCACTGGCTTACTGCCGATTGGCCGTTTGAAGTTTTTGATTCGCCTTTTCAGATTGCGCTAAAGAACGATGTACAGCAAGTTCGCTGGAATATTTTTTCCAGCTGCGAAGGCAAAGCTGCGGTTATACGAGCAGGGGAATACGAGTGGACTGGGGCAGGCAAGATGACGGAGAACGCCGATATCCTGGGGTGGGAATCGCCCACGTATGGTGAGTTGCAGCCGGCGGTTTCGTTGATCTATCAAACACGAGCGCAATTGCCGGTGCGCCTGGTGACCACAGTGCTTTCTGACGAACGCTGCGACGTTGCATTGCGAGAGGATGCGATCATGGTCTCGCGCAACGGATCCGAAATTTATCGCGTTGCATTGGGTATAACTAAGTTACATGTAGCCAATCTGACCGCGGCCAGCACATCAAAACCATGAAGCAAGTTTTCCAGGACGCGCGCAACGCGGAGATCACCGTGGAGGAAGTTCCCGCGCCAAAATTACTGGCTGGTTGCGTGCTTGTGCGCACGGCGACTTCACTGGTTTCGGCGGGCACGGAGCGCGCTTCCTCCGAGTTCGCCGGCAAAAATCTATTACAGAAAGCGAGAATGCGTCCTGATCTGGTGCGGGATGTTTTGAACAAGATCAGCCGGGATGGCTTGATGGCTGCGGCTTCCGCCGTTCGCAGCCGTTTGGATCAGCCGAGCGCATTGGGATACAGCAGCGCAGGAACAGTGATTGCCGTGGGCGAGGGCGTCACTGATATCAGCGCCGGAGATCGCGTCGCTTGTGCCGGAGCGGGGCATGCCGTGCATGCCGAGTTTGCCTGCGTCCCGCGTCTGCTGGTGGCGAAGATGCCATCAGAATCCGTGAGCTTTGATGAAGCTGCGTTTACCACCTTGGGCGCGGTCGCGCTGCATGGGGTGCGAAATGCCGATGCCAAGCTGGGTGATGTTGTCGCCGTAATTGGGCTGGGCTTGCTCGGTCAATTAACGGTGCAAATTCTAAAGGCTGCCGGTTGTTGCGTGCTGGGCATGGACATTTCTTCAGAACGCGCGAACCTGGCTTTACGGCTGGGCGCGGATGCCGTCAGCACTTCTGCTTCCGATTTTCACGACTTGTGTTTGCAGCGTTCGGCCGGGCATGGAGTGGATTCCGTTCTGATTGCGGCGCAGAGTGCCAGCAACGATCCGGTGAATCTTGCCGGAGCAGTGACGCGCCATCGCGCCGTGGTAGTTGCGGTGGGAACGGTTGCCATGGATATTCCACGGCGCACGTTTTACGACAAGGAATTAGACTTCCGCGTTTCCCGCTCCTATGGCCCGGGCCGATATGACACGGCATATGAGCAAAAGGGAATCGATTATCCCATTGGCTACGTGCGCTGGACCGAGACGCGGAATATGGAAGCTTTTCTCAATCTTCTGGCGGATCACAAGCTCGATTTGCAGCCGTTGATCACCCATCGTTTCCCGATTGCGCGGGCGCGTTCTGCATATGACTTGATTACCGGCAAAACGCCTGAGCCGTTTCTCGGTGTGTTGGTCTCTTATCCGCAGGATGCGGGTGAGGATCGCCACGTTCGCCTCGTCACCGAACCGCGTGTTGTCACGCATCCGTCTATTCGGATCGGCTTGCTCGGCGCGGGAGGTTTCGCTACACGCACTTTGCTGCCCGCTATGAAGCGTGTGCGCGGAATCGAAATGATGGTTGCCGGCGCGGCGACCGGCGCCCATGCGCGGCATGCCGCGCAGAAATTTGGATTCCATTCCTGCACTACAGACGAGAAAGAAGTTTTCAGCAATCCCGAAGTCAATACAGTAGTCATCGCGACGCGCCATCATTTGCACGCCGGGCAGGTGATTGCTGCATTGCGGTCGGGTAAGCATGTTTTCTGCGAGAAGCCTCTTTGCCTTAATGAAGCGGAGTTGAAAGAGATTGTCGCGGCCCACCGTGATGCCGCTTCCGCTCTTTTGATGGTTGGTTTCAATCGCCGCTTTGCTCCGCTAGCAATTCGAATGAAAGATTTTGTACGCGGGGCGCGAGAACCGCTGGCGATTCACTATCGCGTGAACGCGGGTTTTATTCCTGCCGATCACTGGCTGAACGATCCGTTGCAGGGCGGAGGCCGCATTCTGGGAGAGGTTTGCCACTTTGTGGACTTTCTTTGTTTCCTGACGGGATCATCTCCCGTAGAAGTTGAAGCGCGCAGTCTGCCGAATCCGGGACGGTATAGCAATGACAATGTCGTTTGCACGCTGCGCTTCGGCGATGGTTCGCTCGGCACCATCAGCTATCTGGCGAATGGGGATGGCGGCTTTTCCAAAGAAAGAATCGAAGTATTTGGCGGCGGCAAGGTCGCGGTGCTGGATGATTTTCGCCGGTTGGAACTTCATGGCGGCGGCAAAAAGAGCGCCTTCCGCTCGCGCTTCATGCAGGATAAGGGGCATCGCGGCGAATGGGAAGCGTTCGTTGCGGCGATTCAAACGGGCGCAGAGTCACCGATCAAGATCGATGAAATTGTGAATACGATGCTGGCAATTTTTGCGCTGGAAGAGTCGCGGTGCTTAGGGCAACCGCTTCGCGTACGGGAACTTTTCAACGATGATGCCGCGTCTGGTGCTGCCAACATCGATCGAGCTTCCTGAATTGGTATCTGAATCTTTGTCCGCAATCGCGTGAAGATTCTCTACATCTCGCAATATTTTCCGCCGGAGATGGGCGCGCCTGCTGCGCGTGCAGATGAATTGTCGCGCCATTGGGCCAGCATGGGGCATGAGGTGACTGTGCTGACGGGATTTCCAAATCATCCCACCGGCGTTGTACCTGCGGAGTATCGAAGCCGTTTTCGCCGGCTCGTCGCGCGGGAGCGGAGTGGCGGCGTGAACATAGTTCGTACCTGGCTGCTTCCATTTCCCAACCGCAAAGCGCACGAGCGGATGCTGAATTACAGTTCGTTCTGTGCCTCGGCAGCGAGCACCGGACTTTTCCTGCTGCGGCCTGATGTGGTGATCGCATCTTCGCCCCAGTTGCTGGTTGGTCTTTCGGGCTGGTGGGTGGCGCGCTGCAAGCGTGTTCCTTTCGTGTTCGAGGTGCGCGATCTTTGGCCCGAATCCCTGGCCGCGGTTGGAATGGGCGGCAGCGATACTTTGTTGCATCGTGCGCTCGCTGGAATTGCCGGCTTCTTATACAGGCATTCGGAAAAAATCGCGGTCGTTACTCCGGCGTTTGAAGATTACCTTGTAAAAAACTGGGTCGTGCCTCGCCAAAAAATTTCAGTGGTTGAGAATGGAGTGGAGACGCAACTCTTCGCTCCGCGGGCATCTGCTGAACTGAGAAGGGAATTGAACGCCGAGGGAAAGTTTGTCGTCTCCTACATTGGCACCATGGGGATGGCACACGGGCTGGACACTATGCTTGCCGCGGCCAGCCGTTTGCGGGATACGAACCCTGAAATTCTCTTCTTGCTGATCGGCGAAGGCGCGGATAAAGAACGCATCGTGGCGCTAGCCCGGAAGCAGGGGCTGAACAATGTACAGTTCGTCGATCAGCAGCCAAGGGAAAAAATCCCAGCGTATATTTGCGCATCGGATGCTTGCCTGGTTCTGCTCAAGAAAACCGATCTGTTCAAAACCGTTATTCCGACCAAGATGCTGGAGTTTATGTCGTGCGCGCGCCCGGTGATTCTTGGGGTGGAGGGGCAAGCGCAAGCAATTCTGGAGCGAGCGCGCGGCGGCCTGGCGATTGAACCAGAGAATCCCGAAGCCTTGGTGAGCGCCATTCTTAACCTGGCTTTGCATCCGGAAATGGCGGAAGAGCTGGGGCGAAACGGCAGAGAATATATTGTGCGCGAGTTTTCGCGCCGCCGATCTGCCGAAAAATATATTCGCGAACTGGAACGGCTGTTGAACCTACCGCAATCGCACGCGACGGAAGTTGCCGCGTAAAAAATCTCGCACTTACTAGTGAGCGGCAATAACGGCGATTCCTACGGCGGCCGACATCGCCGCGCTGAGGCCTTGTCCTGCGGCTACGCGGGCGCCGCTAAGCGGAACGAACAAAATGTCATCGGCTTGTAGGGTGACATCGGGGACTTTCGCTTCCAGCATCTTTTTGAGCGGTACTTTCGTCTCCGTCATCGATCCGGTGGAATCTTTGCGAATAATGCGGACGCCACCCATCTTCGCGGTGTGGTTGGTCCCGCCTGCCAGCGCCAGCGCCTGGAGTACGGTCAAACTACCGTTATCCACGAGCAAGCCGGCGGGGCGTTGTACATCTCCCACCACGTAAATAATCGGCGCTCGTGGTACGGAGATCGTATCGCCGGGGATGATGGCGACATTGTCCTGCACGTCGTCGGCAAAATTTCTGGGTAAATTCAGCGTGATGGTTGGCGGCTCTCCGTGCTGGCGAATAATGCTTACCTTTCGTCCAGCCGAAGGCGTAAAACCGCCCGCCGAAGAGATCAGATCGTACAACTTGCGATCACCCATCGCGGGGTAGATGCCGGGTCTCGCTACTTCCCCAAGGATCGTGATTCCCTGCGAGACCGATTCATCGAGCATGATGCTAACGTGCGGGCCGCGCACGAAGCCGCCACTTTCGAGTCGTTTCTCAATCAAAACCTGAGCTTCCTCGATGGTGATATCGCCAACATGCACGTAGTCGATAAGAGGAAGATAAACGTCTCCTGAGTTTCCGATTCTGGCTTTGGTGGAGAGCTCGGGAACGTTATAGACATTCACCTCAATCAGGTCGCCGGGCCCGAGCCGCACGGAGGGGGATGCGTCGGTCGGAGCAATTTGAGTTGAAGAAGTATTCTCTGCCGTTTTTGTGGTGCTGCGGGATCCGCTTCCGAGTGCGGCTTGTGAGAGGGGCTGCGCCGCGGGAAGCGCAGGCACTGCGCTTTGTGTCCCGGAAGGCGTCGGCGTTTGTTGCGCCATCGCGCTGGGATTCAACCCTGAAAACAAAATGGCGAGAACGAACAGCCCGGCTGTGCGGGCAAGACGGAATTTGCCAAACTCCATTCACTGGCCTCGGATGGAAGAAGGATTCGCAGGAAGTTTAGCACAGCGCTTAATGCTAAAGATGTATTGGCCTGCGTCGAATACGTACTACAGATTTTAGAACTCTTGTTCTGATTTCGTAACAAGGCCAGTTTTTCCACAGATTTCCACTCCTACACGATTGAACGTTGCACGTGCCGCTGCTAGAGTGCCCTTAATCCTTAAAACGCAAATTTACAACACAAGCGCAGACGGAATCCGTTAACTAACTACCAGCCAGCGGGAAACTGCTGCACAATCGTAGTGTCGGAGAAAGAACAGAAAGACGGCCGACATGTGTGATCGCCGCTCGAGGGGGAACAGTTGACGGTCGTCTTCTTTGCGATTTTCTTCTTATCGCTATTGTTCTCGTTTGTCCTCACTCGCTATGTGAGGGACGAAGCATCCCGTCGCGGATTGGTCGCGGTTCCTTCCAACGAAAGGCATCTGCACTTGGCCCCTTTGCCGCGCCTGGGTGGCGTGGCGATTTTCATTTCTTTTTCATTGAGCATGGTGGCGGCTGCGGTTTTTGGCTCGCATCTACCGAGTCTGCATTCGGCATTCGAACCGAAGACATTGCTGACCATTTTGCTGCCCGCGTCGATAGTTTTCCTGCTCGGGGTGTATGACGATCTTTATACCGTCGGCCCCTACGTAAAGTTCGCCATTCAGGCCCTGAGCGCCAGCTTGCTTTTCATGGGCGGCCTGCGCATCGTGAATATCCCGGTGCTCTTCGGCGAACATCAGTTGCCCTGGTTCGTTGGATTGCCTGTGACGATTCTTTGGGTGCTGGCCATAACGAATGCGTTTAACTTGATCGATGGTTTGGATGGCCTCGCGGCGGGATCGGCTTTGTTCTCCACGCTGGTGGCGTTCGTGGTCGCGCTGTTGAACGGATATCTGCTGGTCACCGTGATGACCATCGCGCTGGCCGGAGCGATTCTGGGGTTTCTGCGCTTCAACTTTAATCCCGCGACGATCTTCCTGGGAGATTCCGGCAGCCTGTTCATCGGATTCGTGCTAAGCGCCCTGGCGCTGGCCGGTGCGCAGAAAGCGCCGACGATCGTTGCGGTTGCGATTCCAGTAGTTTCCTTCGGACTGCCGATTCTGGAGACGTCGCTTTCCATTCTGCGGCGGCTGATCAGCGGGCGTCCTGTATTCACTGCCGACCGCGAACATATTCATCACAAACTTTTGCAGCATGGCCTCACGCACCGGCAAGTGGTGATCGTTCTTTACGGAGTGTCCGCCGTCTTCGCGCTTCTCAGCTTGTTTCTGCTTTGGCCGACCGGCAGTTCGCTTGGGCTGGTTCTTGCCGTGGTGGGAACTGGTATCTGGATTGGCGTACAGCGGCTGGGTTATCCGGAGTTGGGCGAACTGGCTCGTGTGGCCCATCGTACGTTTGAGCAGCGGCAGATTGTGATTAACAATCTCGCGATCCGGCGAGCCACGGAAGAACTTAAAGTTGCCCGTGACTGCGAACAGATCCGGCGCGTACTCGAAGCCGCGTTCAGCTCCAACGACTTCGATGCGTTCGATGTTCGCTTCCATCTGTTCCCCGGCGAGTCCTATCCCCTCAACGGCGCGGGTTTCGCTTCACAGGCACGGCGCAGCGAAGGTTCCTTTCATTGGGGTAGGAATAAGGCAATGAAGTCTCTGGAGGGGCTGGCAGTCTGGACTTTGTCACTCGATCTGGTGAGTTCATCGAACCGTCACCGCGGAGCCTTGGTGGTTCACCGGCTATATTCGCAACGCAACCTGCAGCTTGATATCAATCTTCTTGTCGCGGATTTTCCCGTCGCTCTCGCCGACGCGCTGGACCGCACTCTGCAACACAATGTGCAAGTCATCCCTCTCGGAGAGCAAAGCGGACATGGATTTGCCGCAGCCCAGGCGGGCTAAGGCTCTCTGGCGTAAAAATATTCTGATTAGGCGAGAAGCTAACGGGCACACGCCAACCGTTAGGGGTTAACGTGAAAATAAAAGGATAGTTAGGGAGGGCCGACGGTTACAGTTTAGCGCTGGCGTACGAATTGATTTCGCAATTCAAGCAAACTTCTTCAAAAGCGGGTGCTGTCCACTGCATAATGAAAACCCCCAATATCAAGGCATTTACTGCCTTGAATGTAGTTAAAGTCTAATCTAAGACGCCCGCCCAATTCAATAGGTTGGAAAAATATTTAAGCCGTGGACTGGCCGCTGGAGCCCTCGCTTGCAGATTCTTGCATACCGCTCAATCTTATTCATAAAAAAAGGCTTCCGTCACGAGTATGGGGTCCTTTTTCCACATGGGGAACCAGTTCCGACACTTTTTCATTTGGGAGCCGCTATTTAAGTTAACTGGGCCGGATTTTCGCATGAGGAATGAACAACTATGTTTGGCAAGACAGTTTACGGTTCTACGTTTAAAGACGTAAATTTTGTCCCGCTTCAAACGGCCACGTTTTGCATTCAGTGCGAGCTTATCAGCACAAACAGCAGGCCTTACTGTCTGGCGTGCGGCAATACTTCATTGTTAAGCCTTTCGCGAGTGCTGGGTGGATCGCTGCGCAATCAGCAGACGGCGCACCTCATCACCGACGTCGAACTCGACAGCCTGGTCCGCGACTTGTTGCGGACGGTGCCAGATCCTCAGGTTTTGGACGTTGCCGACCATCACGCCCGCGTGCCTTCGATTGCCCTGCGCAGCCAGCTTCGTGTCGCCAACGCGGGCCATCCAGTTTCTGGTTTCCGTGCGGTTCATGCTGGAGAAGAAATCGAGTTTCAAACCGCGGAACTCGATCTTGAGCCGGCCATCAGCGCCATCACGGAACGCGCCCAGCATCTTACCGGAGCCACCGGCGCAGCCATCGCTTTGCGTGCCGGAGACGAAATTGTTTGCCGCGCGCGCGCCGGCCGTACTGCTCCCGATCTCGGCATGCGCTTGCAGACCGATATTGGCATTTCGGCGGAAGCGGTGCGCACCGGAGAAGTGATGCTGTGCCACGATGCTGAACGCAACCCGCGCGTGGATCTGGCGAGCTGCCGCCGCCTCGGAGTACGCTCAATTCTGGTTTCGCCTCTGCGCTCGTATCGCCGAACGCTGGGCGTGTTCGAGGTACTGTCGTCTTCGGCCAGCGCATTCGACGAGCGCGATGTAGCCACGATGCAAATGCTTTCCAGCATGATGGTGGCGGCGATCTCTAGAATTTCCAGCCTGCACCAATCGCGGTTGGCGGTTAAGTAGGATTGGTCGAATTAAGAAAGACCTGCGACAAGAGCGGCAAGGCCTCGCTTTGTCGTATGCGCGCGCCTAGCGCGCCTATTCTGAAATCACTCCGATTGTCACTAGCCACGTCTCCACCAACTGAGGCCATCCTGTGATGGGTAGCTTGGTGGGCCGCAGTCCAAACCCGTGCCCGCCTTGCGCGTACAAATGCATCTCGACCGGAACGCCGGCCTTCTTCAGCGCTATGTAATAAACCAGCGAGTTCTTCACGGGATCGACCGGGTCATCTTCTGCCTGCGCGATAAAGGTGGGCGGAGTCTGGCGGGTAACTGGGAGATATGGATTCAACTCAAAATTGCCCGAAGTATTCTCCAGCATGTGTCCCGGATAAAGAGCCACCGCAAAATCGGGGCGGCAGCTTTCCTGGTCGGCCGCATCGACAGCCGGATACAAACGCTTGCTAAAATGCGTGCTGACGGCTGCCACCAGATGCCCGCCGGCCGAAAACCCAAGCACTCCAATCTTGTGCGGATCGATATGCCACTCCGCGGCATGAAAGCGCACCAACCCCACCGTCCGTTGCGCATCTTCCAGAGCCATGCGCGATTTCGGGTAGGCTCCCGATCTTGGAGACAGGCGCTCACCCGGTACGCGGTACTTTAACAGCACGCAGGTGATCCCCTTGGACGCCAGCCAGTCACAAACCTCGGTGCCTTCGAGATCGATGGCCAGAATCCAATAGCCCCCGCCTGGGAACACGACGACCGCCGCGCCAGTATTCTTTCCTGTTGGTGAATAGACCGTCATCGTAGGTCGCGAGACTTTGCCCACCTCGACCCACGGCTTGCCCGCAACCAGCGAGTCCATGACAGGTTTCGTCTCGTCCTCAGGTCCCGCGACAGGCACCGCATCAGGCGCTGTCCCCGGCCAGATCGGCACTTGTGTATGTCCCGGTGCTGGCTGCCAGGTAGGCGTCTGCGCGTTCAGACCGCCGAATGCAAATACAACAGAGAGGGCAAAGCTCGAAAGCTTCATCACAATCCACCATTGAACAAGCCCACATCGTATCAATCCGGGGGCAATACGTATCGCCTATCGCTTGAGATACGAATCAAGGATGTTACTGAACTGCAGCGGTGCTACCGAGCACCGCTGCATTCATAACTGCCGCTTGTTTCTCAGTAACTTGCAGCTGTTTGTCCTTTCTATTTTCTGCCTACATACTTTTCACCGATCTGGAGTTAATATGTACAGGCTAGGCTCAAGGTTTATGGCCGCCACCGTCGAAATACCACGACTTACCAACCGCCGCAGCCGCGTGCGGCAAAAAGTAAATGTGCCCGCTTACGCCACGTTTAGTGGCGCACCCCAGGGCGGAATGCTCGATCTCTACGAGATTCTCAACATCAGCGAGAGCGGCCTGGCTCTGCACTGCGCGCAGCCCTTGCAAACCGATCAGATCGTGGATATATGTTTGGAGTTAGCCGAGTCGAGAGAACAAATTTCCACCAAGGCGCGGGTAGTTTGGTCCGATGCGGCGGGCCGGGCCGGCTTCAGTTTTACAACTCTTGCGGATTCTTCTTTGCGCCTGTTGCGCGAGTGGCTTTTCCTGAATGTCCTCGCGACCGCGGCCAATTCCGATTCTCCGATATTGCACCACAATTACACGGACTTATTGAGCGCCGTATCGGCGGTACAAAAAGAAGCTGAAGGGCTGAGCGGAAGCCTGAATGCGATTCTTGCCTTGATTGCTGCGCGCTCGCGCTCTTTGCTGCGCGCCTCCGGCGCGGCGGTTGCGCTAGAAAAAGCCGGAGGCGAAACCAGCGCGGAACAAGATGCGCTGGAAATGATTTGCCGCGCCAGCAGCGGGACCAGCGCTCCGCCGGTGGGCGTGATTTTGCAAGCGGGATCGGGGTTTTCCGGCGAATGCGTGCGCACGGGAAAGTTATCGCGCTGCGACGATACCGAAATCGACGATCGCGTGGATCGCCAGAGTTGCCGGGCACTCGGCATACGCTCCATATTGGCCGCTCCGCTGCGCGCCGGCGACAAAGTTATAGGTCTGCTCGAAGTATTTTCTCCCGAGCCTTGCGCCTTTCGCGAGCATGATGGCACGGTATTGCAGCGCTTCGCTGAAATTATTGTGGCCGCGGTGGCCGGCGCGGCACGTGGCCGTGATTCGTCGGCGCGCCCGGCGCCTCCAAAACCGTATACCGCGCCTGCCGGAAGCGTTCTATTTGCCAACATGCCTGAGGAGGCGAAGAGCGAGACCTCGAATGAACAGGACGATGATGACAATACAGGCGGAATCCGGCTGCCTCGCGCTCATCTTTTCCTACTGATCGCCGTGGCGGCAACCATTTTTCTGGCGCTGGGATTTCTGAGCGCGCCATGGATTCAGCCCTGGGTGCAGGCGAAATTGCGGGGCCATAATTCGAATGGGGAGCAAACTGTTCTTGCTTCATCCAAACCCCCTGCGGACACCTCGAATTTGCCGATGACCATGCCCACCGATGCCGCCAGTCTGGCGCAGACGCGGACAGCCGCGGAACACGGCGATGCGGCGGCGGAAAACACCATGGGCTTGCTTTACGTCGCGGGCGACGAGAAACAGGGAATTAAGCGCAACGAAAGCGATGCGGTCCGCTGGTTTACCAAGGCCGCCGAGCATGGCAATGTTGCGGCTCAATCCAAGCTGGGAGCGCTGTATTGGGGCGGACGCGGAGTGCCGCAGGATTCGAATCAAGCCTACTTTTGGACCGTTCTTGCCCGCGCCAGCGGCGATGGTTCCAGCAAAGTTCTGGCGCCGTTCATTGCCACTCATCTCACGCTTGCCGAGCGTAGCGCGATCGAGCAGCAAGCCGATCAGTGGGTGCAGCAGCACGAATCCACTACGCAAGCTTCGCGCTAGAATTAACCAGCGCGAAAGCGCGGCGTTAGAATAGATACAGAGATCGCCGTGCCCACCCTGCGCAGTATTCTCGACGAGCAAGTCCGCGAGGCCGATTCCGCGCTCTACGAAAAACTTGAGAATAACCGCGTGCGCTGCTTCGCCTGCGGGCATGGCTGCCCCATTCCCGAAGGCCAGCCGGGTGTTTGCAAAGTCCGCTACAACCGTGGCGGCGCGCTCTATGCTCCCTGGGGATATACCGCCGGAAAGCAGTGCGACCCAGTGGAAAAGAAACCGTTCTTCCACGTCCACCCTGGGGCGCTTGCCTACAGCTTCGGCATGATGGGCTGCGATCTTCACTGCTCCTATTGTCAGAACTGGGTGACGTCGCAGGCGCTGCGTGATCCCGACGCTGTTTCGTCTCCGCTTCATGCATCGCCTGAAGATCTGGTGCGCGACGCAATCGCGCAAGGCGCGAAGATTCTGGTCAGTACCTATAATGAACCGCTCATCACCAGCGAGTGGGCCGTCGCCGTTTTCAAAGAAGCCAAAGCCGCTCAGCTTCTCACCGGTTTTGTTTCCAACGGCAACGGCACGCCGCAGGTTCTGGAATATCTGCGCCCCTGGCTCGATCTGTACAAAGTAGATCTTAAAAGCTTCGATGATCGCCACTATCACGAACTCGGCGGGCGCATCGGACCCATTCTCGACAGCATTCGGCGTATTCATGCCATGGGCCTGTGGCTCGAAATCGTTACGTTGCTCATCCCGGGCTTCAACGATTCTGCCGACGAACTGCGCCGCCTGACCGAATTTTTGGCGGGCATCTCGCCCGATATTCCCTGGCATGTCACTGCCTTTCACGGCGATTACAAGATGCAAAACGATGTCGCGCGCGACACTACCGTGGAAGATTTGCTACGAGCCGTCGAAATAGGCCGCGAGGCCGGGCTGCGCTACATCTATGCAGGTAATCTTCCCGGCAAAGTGGGCGAATGGGAAGATACTCGCTGCCCGCAGTGCCACGAAACTTTGATCGAACGCTGGGGCTATCGGATTAAGAATTACCGGCTGACGCCGGATGGCAGTTGTCCCTGCTGTGCGGCTGAAATTCCTGGGCGCTGGTCCGCGCGGTTCGATGGCCAGATTGCCTCTTATCCTTTCTTGCCGCGCAAACGGCCGCTTTTGTTTACAATCCAGAGTCGGTAACAGACGCCTCGTCTTTCATGCGGAAATCATCCATTTTGTTTTTCGGTGTAGCCGGTTTGCTCCTGCTTTCTTCCTGCTCGCCGCGCGACTACCTTACGCGACGTCTCGCGGCCGATTTGATTGCTGGTTCCGACGCTTTTCGAACTACGCAAATGCTGCAAATGCATACCGGCGTTTTATCCAACAAAGATTACCTTTCGCCCGACTATCTCGCGCTTCAGCACAAGGGATGGATTTCCGCCACCAAGGCCAACTGCCCTTCGTCGGTCGAGCCGCCTTGTGTCGATGTCACGCTCACACCGGCGGGGGTGGATACGTTTCAAACTCTCGTCACTCCCGGCGAAGCTGAAAAGCAATTTTTCAGCATCCCCGCGGCGAGAAGGGAATTGGTTGCCGTTACCGGCATTTCCAAACAAGCCAATGTTGCCAGCGTGGAATTTACCTGGCGATGGGCGTCGCTGAATGAAGTAGGCGCGGCGATTTATTCCGGAGACACGCGCTACCGGTCTTCGGCGGCATTTCGCAGCTATGACGACGGTTGGCGAGTGGTTGTAGGATCGGTTCGCGCGGGACAGCCGCTCGACGATGCACTAAAGAACTCCGAGCCTGCGCCGTGACCAGCGGCTCTCACCCGCCGGGAACAGCATGGCTTTCCTCCTTCGTGGCTTGGCTTACCCCGCGCCGCATTCGCGCTCAGGCTGTGATTCTTGCATTGTGTCTATGGGGAGTTTGCGCCGTTGATTTTGCCACGCCCGGCGTCTTCGACCGTGCCGGTAACATTAAATTTCAGGATTTCCTGCCGCTGTACACCGCGGCCAAGATGATAGCAAACGGTCGCGCCCACGAAATTTACGATGAGCAAGTCGTGGCCGGGAGCGAAGCTGAGATTGTTGGCGGGCAAACTGCCGCGCAGCTGCCATTTCTTTACGGACCGCAGATGGCGCTGCTGGTTGTTCCTTTGGCGGGATTTCCATTTCTGCTGGCGGCTTCGGCCTGGGCGGCACTAAACGCGTTTATTTATGGCGCCTGTGTTTATTTAATTCTAAAAACCTGCTCGCGGCTGGTTGCATACTCAAAAAATGTTGCGATTGCGGCGGCCGCATTCCCTCCATTTTTTCATTTCTTTGTGCGCGGCCAGACCTCTGCTTTAGTGCTCGCTTGTTTTACGGCCGCGTTGCTTGCCTTCCGCGCCGAACGGGGCTGGGTTGCTGGAATGGCGCTGGGGCTGCTGGTTTTCAAGCCTCAGTTTCTGGTTGCCGTTCCTTTGATATTGTTGCTCGCTCGCGGGTGGAAGGCGCTGCTTGGGATGCTGATTTCAATCGCTGCGCAGTTGGCTTTTGCGTGGATATACTTCGGCTCCGGCGTGATGGGTGCTTACTTCGATGTTTTCTGGCACGCCTCGCGCTGGATGCCAACCGCCGAACTCAGCCTGGCTCCCATTCAGATGCATTCCCTGCGCTCATTCTGGACTCTGCTGATTCCCTGGCAGCACGTCGCATTGGCGCTGTACATCGGTAGCTCGATCGTCGCGATCGCAACTGCGGCGGTAGTGTGGCGGTCTACTTGCCCACTGGCGTTACGGTTCGCAGTGCTGGCGTTGGCTGCAATTCTGGTAAATCCGCATCTCTTTGTCTACGACCTGCTGGTTCTCGTTCCCGTTCTCTTGCTGGTTGTAGATTGGGCTTTGAGCGAGATGCACGGCCCCTATTCTTTGTCCCTGTTGATTCTCTCGTATCTCGCTTTCGTTCTGCCGCTGCTTGGCCCGCTCTCGCGCTGGACGCATGTCCAGTTCACCGTGCCAGTCTTTGTAGCGTTGTTGAGTATTCTTTATTTACAATGCCGCCGGAGCTCGTTGTCTATCTTTGCTTCACAATCGTGAGAACCCATCGCATGATACTCAGAAGATTGCCGCTCTTTGTGTTTTTCTTTTTGTTTGTAGTCAACGCTTTTGCCCAAAGCAAACCGAAGCTGACACTCGATGAATTTTTCAACGCGGTCGGTTATCTCTCGGTGGAACTCTCCCCCGACGGCAACTCCGTAGTAATCGGTACGGAGCGCGCCGACTGGGATCAACAGATCTTTCGCCACGATCTCTGGCTCTATCGCACGGGTAACAGCGGCGACGACACAGCCGGCTCGCTGATCCCACTCACCCAGTCCGGCCATGACACCGAACCGAAATGGTCTCCCGATGGCCGCTGGATCGCCTTCCTCTCCGAACGCAAGCTCGCATCTGAAAAAGATTCCGACTCCAGCGACGATAAAGACGAGGGCAAAGAAGGTACAGCCCAGGTCTATGTGATCTCACCATCGGGCGGCGAAGCCATTCCGCTTACCCGAGGCGAGGAAGAAGTGCACACGTTCTCCTGGTCCGCCGACTCGCGCACTATTTACTTCGCCATGCGCCAGCCATGGTCGAAATCGCAAAAAGACGACTACAAAAAACAATGGAAGGACGTAGTGCAATACCGCACCGCCGAACGCGGCGACGCAATCTTCGCGATCGATGTAACGGAAGCTCTTGCCCGCAACACCGCGGCCCCTGCCAAAGATTCTGACGATGAAAAAGATTCCGATCTAACTCCCGGCGCCCGCGCAATCGCGACCTCTCCCCTGCGCGTCGATGATTTGATTACTTCCCCCGACGGCCGCAAGCTAGCCTTCGTCAGCAACGCCATCAACCAGCGCCAGGAAAAATACGAAGACGTAGAACTCTACGAAGTGAGTGTGGCCGCGGACGGCTCGCCTGCGGCGGCCAGCAGTGAAAACAAGCCCATCGAACCTCGCCGCTTAACTCACAACCAGGCGGTGGAAGTCCGCCCCCGCTGGGCCAACGACAGCCGCCACATTTTCTTCGCTGTAGAAGTAGGAGACATAACCGGCCCCTACCGCGACCTGCAACCGCACCTCTATTGGGTGGATAGTGAAAAGCCCGACTCCGACACCAGCCCGGTCGAGCAATGGAGCAAAGACTTTTCCGGCGAAATTAATCAATACGCCGTTACGTCCGGTGTAGTCCTGGCCTCCGCGCGCCTCGGGACAGAAGTCCCGATGTATTCTGTCGCGCAGCCGAGCCAATCGCTTCGCAAACTGAACTCCTGGTCTGGCACTTACGAAATCATCTCTACGGCCACGCACTCGCCACGCATCGCGTTTATCTATTCATCGCTGCAAAAGCCGGCGGAAATCTACCTGGCCGATTCCTCCGACAAACTTGCCGAAGCGCGCCCAATTACGTCTTTCAATAAACAAATTGCCGACACCGATCTCCCGCAAGGCAAACCCTACAAATGGAAAGCCGACGACGGCACAACCATCGAAGGCATGTTGATCTACCCTCCGGGAAAATTCGAACAGAAAAATCTTCCCATGTACACCTTCATCCACGGCGGCCCCGCCGACGCTGACGGCAACCACTTCGAAGCTGACTGGTACCAGTACGCAGCGCTAGCCGCCACCAATGGGTGGCTCGTCTTCGAGCCGAACTACCGTGGCTCAACCGGATACGGTGACAAATTCCTCACACAGATCGTTCCGCAAATCGTCTCGCGTCCGGGCAAAGACATTCTCGAAGGCGTCGACGCTCTCGTCAAAGATGGCATCGCCGATCCCGACCACCTTACTGTCGGCGGCTACAGCTATGGCGGATACATGACCAACTGGCTCATCACCCAAACCACGCGCTGGAAAGCCGCCGTCACCGGAGCAGGCGCGGTCGAGCACGTTGGCAACTGGGGCAACGACGACACCACCTCCGATGACGCCTACTTCCTCGGCGGACGCCCCTGGGAAGCCCCGCAGCGCTACCACGACGAAGCCGCCATCTTCCAAATCAACAAAGTCCGTACGCCCACGCACATGGTGGCCGGCGCCGACGACATCCGCGTAGCCGTGCTTGAAGACTATTTACTTGAACACGCACTGTATTCGCTCGGCATTCCGAATGCGTTACTGATCTTCCCCGGCGAAGGCCATAGCCTGGATAAAAATCCGTGGCACGGGAAGATTAAAGTCCGCGAAGAACTGAATTGGCTGCAGAAGTACGGAGGCGTGCCAGCGAACTAGCCTCTGTCATCCCGAGTGGGCCGAGCAAACACGCGGCGTAGTCGAAGGATGGCTACCAGCCCGCACTCCTTAAAATCCCTTCGAGAGCCGGCGTTTTCGTCGGGATGACGAAATTAGATGGATTGGGATTAACGCGCTGCGACTTTCACGTTGTGCGTGCTGGCGGCATAGCGCGCGATGCCTTTGTATAAAGCTTCGGCGATCTGCTCACGATAGCCGTCGCTGCGGAGTTTTTGCTCGTCGGTCGGACTGCTGACGAAGGAAACTTCAGCCAGAATGCCCGGCATCGATGTCTCGGTGAGCACCACGTACGAGGCTTCTTTTACACCACGGTCGCGCAGCCCAGGATTGTCTGCCGATAACGTGCCGTAGAGCGAGCGCTGGACGCTGGCGGCCAGCCGACGCGATTGCTCGATGCGATCATGCAGATCGGTGGGAGAGAGTACGGCCGCGGTAAGTGCGTTCTTGCTGCCAGCCGTATTCGAGCGGGTTTCAACATCTTTTGCGTTGGGCGAGGAAAAAAAGTTGGTGTAGTAAGTTTCCACGCCGCGCGCCGAAGGCAGGTCGCTGTAGTTAGCATGCACCGACACGAACAAATCTGCCTGCGATTGATTTGCCACGCCGGCACGTTCGTCGAGCGGGATATAGTTGTCGTCATTACGCGTGAGAATCACATCTGCGCCCAGGCGGCTTTCGAGCAATTTGCCGAGTCGTTGCGCGATCTCGAGCACCAGATCTTTTTCCAGCAAGCCATGGCGGCCGACGGTTCCTAAATCCCAACCGCCATGTCCGGCATCGACAACGATGCGCATCTTCGGAACGTGCGCCCGCAACTGCAAATCTTCTTTCGTTGGTGGCGGGACGACGATTGCCATCTTCCGCCGCTCGGCTTCCGCGGCTCCCGGAAAGAGATTGATCTGCGCTTTTGGATCAGCGCCCAGCTTGCGAACCTGCACCACCAACCGGTAAGGATTCGGTTCCAGGCTGACCGAGTAATTCGAGTTGCCTTTGGTTTCAAGCACGACGCGAGTGAGGCCGGGCGACGGTTGCGCCACGCGGACGCGCGTCAGCAGCGGGTCGCCAATTTCAATGGTCTTGCCTTCGATCCCTTGCGCAAGCGAGGTGTCGTGCAGGTCAAAATAAATGCGATCGGGATTTGCCAGGCGATGCGCCTCGTATTGCACCTGATCTTCCAGGTCGAGGACAACCGTGCTCGAATCCGCCGACGACCAATGACGAATGCCGGTGATGCGCGGAAGCTTCGATGGCGTTTGCGGTGAGGCGTTTTCCGGCGCCAGTTCAGTCGAAGAATCTTCGTCTGTGATGGAAGAAGCTGAATTCGCTTGTTCGTTATTTGTTGTTGATGGCACTGCAACAGGAGTGTTCGTCGCAGGTAATTTTGCGGCTGGCGCAGACTGCGTGATCATTTTCTCTTCCGGCTTGATCATCACAGCGCCAAGTTGTGCATTTTTCAGCTTCCACCAGACGCCTCCACCCAGCAGCGCGCAGACTACGATCAGAACTAATACCAATACAATTCCGGGATGATGAGTTGTTGCCGCAGGTTCGGAAGCTGTTTCGGGCGCGGCGATTTCCTCAACTGTTTGCTCTGGCTCCAGATTCAGATCGAGCGACGGCGCAGGCGCGGCCTCTTCCGCCAATGCTGGTTCCAGTTCTAATTGCCCGGTTGGTTGCGGTTTCGCTGCAATTGTTTCGGAAATTTTTTCAGGCGCGGGATTTTTGACGGGCGCGATAATGGGCGCGGGTATTGCCGGCGCGTCGAGCTTGATTTCCGCTACTTCCGCCGATTCGGCAAAGCGATCTTCGTCTTCGGGCTTGAGCGCTCCAAGAATCAACTCGGCGAGCAGTTCGAGGCTGCTCACGTCGCTGTCGTTAAAGCCGAAAGGTTCTGCCGAGAATGCTTCGAGCAGGCCGATCACACGGCGGCGTCCGCATAACGGCACAGCAACCATGGAACGCGCGCCAAGCTGGCGGCAGTTATACAGATTTACGCGGTCGTCGGTTTCCGTGTCGTCGCAGCGGATGATCTGCGCGGTACGGAAGCACGCGCCGGAGAATGCGGAGTCGCGTTGAATGCGCGCCCCCACGTCGGGTTTGATGGTTCCCGCCGAGGCGCGCAGAACGATTTCGTTGTTTTCGGCGAGAGCAATGCCTAAGCCATCCGCTCCGGTGATGGCGATCGCGCGCTCTGCTACCAACTGCAAGACTTCGTCGAGAATAAATTGCTCGGATGTTTCGAACTCGCCGGCCTGTGCAATTACCTCGAATCCCTTGTGGAGCGAAGAGAGCGCACGGCGCTGCCGCACCTGCTGATGCAACGCGGAAAACGCAAGGAGCGCTTGCAGCGCATCGCTGCCGGAGGGACGAAGGCCTTGCGCTTCATCAAAAGCAGATCGACGAGCATCGATGCCATACGATTCTCCGTTTGCCGGAGCAGACGTGCTTAATGCAACCGGCCACGAAGGTGCATTCTCTTGCGCGCCTAGTTCAATCTTCGGGTTGGTGGTGGGCGTAGCCATCACAATTGTTGACCAGTCGCTATCCGCCTCGCGAGTGTGGCCATCGAGCCAAGCCATTGTCAATTACCCACTTTGAGTAGCCTGTGGCCGCCCAGCCTGGCAGATCGCAGGTTGGATGCGATCTGCTCCAAGACTGGGCTTGACTTTAAGTTAACGGGCTTTCATGCGAGTTGCAATTGGTAGGACATGATCTGTTGGGCATGGCCTTTGGTAAGGCGGACCGTCGGTTCGGGAGGCCAATTTACGACTCTGCAACAAGCAGGCTCATGGTCATGGGGTTTTAGCGAAACGGGGTATAGAATCCCGGCGACGAGCAAACGACGGAAATGGAGGACGCCATGCCTGCACCCCGCTCTCATGGATTACCCAGCCCAGCAATCTGCGCCGGAATTGTGATTGCAATGCTGGCGATGATTGTGATTCCGGCTGCCCTCACACTGCATACGGTTCACTCTCCTGCGAGGTTGGTGCCAACCAGTGAAAATCCCACGCCGTACGGTTATACGTGGAGCCTGCTGTTGTTCATTCTTCCGAGCGCAGCCATTGCTCTATGGTTCCTACCCAGCGAGGGATTGCACATTCCGCAGCGGGCTTTTTTGTGGACGCTGGTCATACTCGTTCCATTGGGTTTCTCGCTTGATTTCATTTTTGCCCAGTGGTTCTTCTATTATCCCAATGCCGGCGCTACCCTTGGCATTCCCGCGCCCGCGCTCGGCCACAGTGTTCCTGCGGAAGAATATATTTTTTATTTAACCGGTTTCCTTACTATTCTTCTTTTGTACATCTGGCTGGGTGAGTTCTGGCTGGCAGCCTACAACGTCGTCGATTATCCGACTGAAGCTCGAGCTGCCGGCTGGCTTCTGCAATTCCATCCTACTTCTTTGATTGCGGCGATTGTCCTGATCGGCGCGGCGTATTTCTACAAAAAGCATTGCGCGCTTCCCGCCGACCAGCAAGGATTTCCCGGTTACTTCACGTTGCTGGTCGGCGGAGGGCTGACTCCGGCGATCAGTTGCTTCCCGGTGGCGCGGCGCTTTATCAATTGGCGTGCGCTCAGCCTTACGCTCTTCCTTATGTTGCTCATCAGCCTGCTATGGGAGGCGACTCTGGCAGTTCCTTACAACTGGTGGAACTATCAGCACCGCGAGATGATGGGAATGTTTATCGGGGCCTGGGCAGGACTGCCTATCGAAGGAGTATGCGTGTGGATTGCGGTTACTTATGCGACCGTAATTGTCTTTGAAGTCGTGAAGGCGCGGCTGGCATCGCGGTCTTCAGGGTAGTGCCGGGAATCAAGCCGGGTACTGCTATCCAATGTTTCCCAACCCTAACATAAATTACACTGGGATTTTGGCGGATGTATGCAGGCAGTACCTTTTCCCGCGCGCCGGGCACGCAGGCACTATCGGCTCGAACTGCGCACTCTTACCTACGTTACCCTCGATGCGGCGAATGGCGGCATTGTGCGCAACCTCAACAGCAGGGGAGTTGCGGTACAGGCGGTTGCACCACTGCGCGAGCAGCAACGCGTGCGGGTACGCTTTGAGCTGCGATTTCCCCGGTTAAAGGTGGAGGCTCATGGAGAAGTGAGTTGGAGCACCCCGTCGGGGCAATGTGGCATTTGCTTTGTTGACCTGCCGGCGCGAACGCGGCGAGAGATCGATGAGTGGATTTTTTCGAACCTTCTCGAGTCGATGGCTCGACAGGCGGACCAGTCCGGCTCGATGTTTGGAGACGCGGCCGTGGTCCCGGCCGCTGGCAGCGCACCGCATCAGCCCATTCGCATCGCGCCAATCAGCGATACGCGGGATAAAAAGCCCGATCATGAGCCCGATGAAGAATCGAACTGGCTTTCGCGGCCGCTATCCGGCCGCACTTTGGTGTGGCTGGTGAACAGCCTCGTCGTACTCGCGGCGTTGTTGTTATTCGCGCTGACTTTTCTCTCGATTACCCACGAACTGCCGCAATGGCCGCTGACGCTGGGCGCTGCATTGGCCGCCGCGGCTTTTGTGGCGGCAGTGTACTGGGCCTTGTTTGCTATTTTTGGCGGAGCAAGCCTGGGTGCTCGTTTAGTGCAAGCGTCAGGGTTGGAAGAGAAAAAAGAAAGTGACGAAGCGGGACACTTTCGCTAAATGCGTCGCGCAAAAAAATACAGCCGTGAGCGATCGATTTTGCGCCAGCATTTCCGACTTCCTCTCTTCGCCAAGTGCGCGAAGGACGGAGCACCCATCGCATGGGTGATGCCAACAAGATCAAAAGGTCTGGGCTCTGCGCTATGCGAGAGTCCGGGATGCGTCGAGTCTTAGTTTGCAAAATACTGTTGTGCCAGCCAAAGCCGCAGCGTGTGTTCGAGTTGCCCCGCAAGTTTTACAAAGCGCATGCCCATATTTCCGCGATGGTCGGACCATGCCACTTCCACATCCGCCTTCACTCCCGATTTTGTTCCGGGAAGGTCGAAACAGGCTCGCATTAAATCGCCGGCATCGAATCTTTCATCGACGCGAACCTGCAATCCGCCCTGGCTGAGATTGATCAGTTGCGCAGTGGCTCGTTTCTGATGGCGACCGGTGAGAGTTACGGTTACTTCCATGCCGGCGCGGTGATAGCGCAATCGTCCATCGAGAATCATGTTGCGGGCGGCGGAGAGAGTGCGCACGGCTTGTTCCACCGAAATTGGCTTATCGAAGGCGAACATGGCGCCGGTGGTTTGCAAATCGGGACGGCCTTGCGGGCCACCCATGATGACGAGAGGCACGGTGCTCACGCGTGGAGCTTCCCGTTGCAGTTCGCGGAAAAATTGTCCGGTGCCGTTCAGATCACAATCGACGATCAGCGCATCGATTTTAGATTTTGTGAGGCGCGCCAGGGCGCGTTGCGGTTCGTTTTCCACGGCAACATCCATGTGTAAACCGCCGAGGATGCATTCCAGAACGCTGACTTCCTGCCAATCACGAGAAACTACCATCGAGGAAAGTGTCATAGCTTTACTCTAGCGACGGCGGTAATTTCCACGTAGATCACTAACGTAACGAAGGCAAGGATTAGGGGCTAAGGATCAGGTCACGAGGCTTGATCTCAATCGCGGGCCCCTACTCCGTGCTCCCTGTTTTCCGATACCACTCCACCGTTCGCCGCAATCCTTCTTCAAAATTTACTTTGGGCTGGTAGCCGAGATGTTGCTCCGCGGATGAAATATCGGCGAGGGAGTGTTTGATGTCGCCGCCACGTTCGGCTTCATAGATGGGAGAACCGGAGTACGAGGTGAGGGCTCGCAGCAGCTTGAAGGTTTCGTTCAGCGTGATCCGGCGTCCGGTTGCGACATTGAATACTTTACCCGCCGCTTGCTCCGCGGGAGCTTTACAGGCCAGCAGATTGGCGTCAACGGCATTGTCGATGTAGGTGAAATCGCGGCTCTGTTCGCCATCGCCAAAAATGGTGGGTTGCTGGCCGTGGAGCATTTGGGTGATGAACTTCGCCAGCACGCCCGAGTATGGCGACGATGGGTCCTGCCGTGGACCGAAGATGTTGAAGTAGCGCAGCGAGACTGTTTCCAAACCATAGCAGCGGTAAAACGAAATCATGTATCGCTCGCTGGCAAGCTTGGCCACGGCATAAGGCGAAATTGGATCGGGCGTCATGCGCTCGTGCTTGGGCAGGGTTGGAGTGTCGCCGTAGGCCGAGGACGAGGCGGCGTAGACTACACGCTTTACCCTGGCATCGCGAGCGGCTACCAGAACGCTTACCGTGCCATCCACGTTGGCGCGGTTGCTTCCAAGGGGATCGAGTACGGATTTGGGTACCGACGGAATCGCGGCCTGGTGTAAAACGTAGTCCACGCCGGCGCAGGCATTTTTCATGGCCTCGAGATCGAGAATATCGGCCTCGCGGAAGTCGATCTGAGGGAGAATTTCGTCGAGATTTTTTCGCTTGCCGGTGGCGAAATTATCGACTCCGCGAACCTGCTCTCCCCGTTGCAAAAGCGCCCGTGCCAGAGATGAACCAATGAAACCGCCGATTCCCGTGATCAGGTAGAGTGCCATGGCACTCATCATACCGAAGCGACGGAATTGTATGTTGAACGGATCATGAATGCGCGGGAATTCCTGGGCGGCAAGGTTGCCAAAAATTGTTTTAGAAGAAGAGAAGAAGAATTTCTCCTAAGTTCCTGACTTTTGCAGCTTTCTCAGGATGCGGTGAAACTCGTCGCGGCTGAGCATCTGGCGTTGTTCGAAGAAATTTGTGATTTCCCGCATGGCGAGGGCTGGATCCGGCGGAAAAGGCGAATCCGATTGCAGCGCGGCGGAGGTATTCGCGCCGATGCGTTGAATTAAAATTGCCGATGGGCGTGACAGCGTAGCTAAAAGATCGCGCAAATGTTGCCGTTCTGGCTCCGGCATATTCGAGAATGCAACTCCCATGCCAAGACCCGGATAGGCGATGCGAACTTCCGCTTTGGTTTCCACACGAAATCCAGTTACTTCGAGGATGATGCTGAGTTGCGCCCCCACAGAAAAAGTGGAAGCCGCTTCCACGTAACAGCCGTGCAGACTGATGTCAGTAAGGGTGGCCCAGATCGCGAAACCGGTACGAATCTCGCGCAGATGGGCACTGCCCCGGCATTTGTAGCGAGGGCTTCGGCGTTTTTCCGCCGTGCCGGAGACGGCGCTCACAGGTTTGATGCCGCCAGTTCAATTTTCATCACGCACCCGAGTTGCTCCAGCGTTTGCAAGCGTGGTTTTTTCAGGGCGGTTAAATAAGCCGCACCTAGATTGTTTTCCGGGGACATAAATGCGGAGTGCTTTACTCCAAACGAGATATCGGAAGCTTGGTCATAAAACTTGAGGGACCAGGCGGGATGGACGCGGGAATCGAGCTTTTCCGTGACGGGAAAAGTTCAGGATTGGAATTCTGCAATAGGAAATTCGGCGGCTGCCTGGCGGATTTTTTTCCAAACCTGATCGCGGCCAGCAGCTGTTTTAGAGGAGAAGGGAATTACCTCCGCTGCCGGATACGCTTGCGTGAAACTGGCAAGTGCGTTGCGCAATTGATTGTTGGAGAGGCGATCGCTTTTAGTAGCGATGATAAGAAAATCGCGGCCCGAGGCATTAAGGAAATCCAAGAGTTGGCGATCGCTATCTTGAGGAGGAACATTGATGTCGACCAGCGCCATGCACAAAGCCAATGTGGAGCGCTGATGGAGATAAGGCTCGATAAACTTCGGCCACTCCTGCGAGATTTCGCGCGAGAGTTTGGCGTAGCCGTAGCCCGGGAGGTCGGCAAAGATGAGTTCCGGCTGCGGCTTGCCCGCCCAGCGCACTTCAAAAAAATTGATGCTGCGGGTGCGCCCGGGAGTGGAGCTGGTGCGGGCTATTTTGGCGCCAACCAGCGTGTTAATCACACTGGATTTGCCGACATTCGAACGGCCAAGAAAAGCAATTTCCGGCAAGCTGGGAGCGGGGAAGTGAGCAGCATCGGTAGCTGCCGCCAGAAATTGGGCCAAGACCCTCATATCCAAAGTTTGCACTGGGATGGGGAAATTGGCAAGCCAGACATCAATTGATTGGGCGCAGAGATTTACAGAAGCGGAACAGTGTTCGGAATTCCGAACGCATTTTCGCCAGTCGCCCTCATTGAAGCCTAAGGCTTTACCATCTCCAATTCGCAAAACCGATAAAAGGCAAAATCAAGATTGGGATTCTCCGAGTGGAACTAAACTCCACACCACTCGTGGTCGAAAATTCGATCACAAACTCATTGGAGGAACTAATGAAGCTCGCTAGACGTGTCTCCGCTGTTTGCCTGCCCATGACCGCTATCGTTTTCCTCAGCCTATCCCTAATTTCCCCTGTGCCCTTGCAAGCCCAAGCAGGCAACAACGCAGTTTGCACGGGTTCCGGAACAGTGCCCGGCTGGGCTGCTTGCTCGGCCAGTATCCTCGATGCCAGCCAGTTCGCCGGTACCACGATTTGCCAACAAATCTATAACACACTGAACTCCGCGCATTATCCTGCCACCGGAGCTGTCATCGATGCCCGCGGTGTCACATCCAGCTTGACCTGCTCCACCGCGAACGAAACGCCATGGACCAGTGGGAGCACCGCTATCACCAGCCCCTCCGTAATTCTGCTGCCCGCAGGTTTAATCACCATCAGCACGGGATGGATACTTCCTGACCGCACCCGTATCTTCGGGCAAGGCGAACGGCCCAATCCGGGCGCGAGCGCGGGTCCTGGGACTCAGATTGTCGCGGCTTCAGGTTTTACCGGAACGATGATTTCCATGGGAAGCGCCAATGCCTACCCCAATGATGCTTCGGTTTACCCCTGCGGGGCTTCGAGCGGCATTTGCTTTGGTGTCTCAATCGCTTACCTCATGCTCGATGGAAATGGGGGCGCATCCCAAAACACAAGCGTCATTGGCATCGCCAACACAAGTTCCCAGGAATTGAGCTATGTAGACCACGTAAATTTGTACGGCATTCTCGGAACCGCGCTCTCGATTACGACGACACAAGCCCAGAATTCAGGGCCCTATTCGAACCTTACTTGCAACCCGGCCGCCAGCTATGCCAGCGGAAACTCAATATGTGTGGAGATCAACGGCACGGGGGATCTTCGCGGAATTCACGGCCTTACCGCGACCGCGCCTTCCTCCGGGTCGACGGGGCCGGCAGCCGCGATCCTGCTCGATTCCAACAATACGACGCTCGAAGACTTGCACTTTGAGGGCTACGTCGACGGCATCCTCATCGGATCGAATGCCAAGGCCCAGTCCAACACGATCTTTAATGTGACAGGCGGGACGGGCGCGGGACCCATGACGAACCTGGTTGAAATATCCACCAACAAAACCGTCACCGACCTCAGCTTGATGGGGCTTACCACATCCAGCTCAACCATCAACAGCATTAAGGACGATGTAACCAGCACGACCCTTACCGATGGCTACCTTGCTATGTATGTGCTCGGTGACACGATGGGCGGCGGATATTCTCGTTTCACCACCAGCACCAGCGGTGTCGCTCCCTCATGGGGTTTCGGGAATCTCGGCAGTACCGGCACCCCGACTGGCTCATGCGTCAACGGGGCGCTTTTCTCTAATGTTACCGGCGCATCAACGCACACTTTGTTTAGCTGCGTGGCCTCGGCATGGAAAGACATCAACTAGGCGTTTGGCGAACGCTTTCTCAGACCTGGCCTTATTGGGAGGGCTGGGTCTGAATCTTTGGTAGTCGGTCAGTGTCGGATTGTCTCGGCGATCTCAGCCACAATAAAACGCCGAGTCCGCAAAGCCCGCCGAGGGGTGATCAGCTTTTCTCATTCAAACTGACCCACTATGTTCGCGCAGGAGTAATTGCGGGCATGGCACTGATGTGCCCATGGGCGACAAGGTTTCTGTTTTCTGAATGCAACCCGGCAACCTTCCTTTACTGATGGGCTGCTGGACTGTCTCCCGTACCGGAGGTGAGCGGCGGGGCGATGGGTTGAGTGGTTACATCCTCGCTTAGAGAGGGAAGCGGCGACTCCAGAGCGATCTGGAGCACCTGATCCATTGTATCCACGAAGTGCACCTTCATGGCGTTGCGCAGATTTTCCGGAACTTCAGCCAAGTCTTTTTCGTTATCCCGCGGCAGAATTACTTCGAAAAGTCCGGCGCGATGCGCGGCCAAGAGCTTTTCTTTGAGACCGCCGATGGGCAGAACTTTACCGCGCAGCGTAATTTCTCCAGTCATCGCCAGATCGCGGCGAACCGGAATTTTGCTGAGCGCGCTGGAGATGGCGGTCGCGATAGTGATGCCGGCGGATGGGCCATCTTTTGGAATTGCGCCCTCGGGAACGTGAACGTGAAGGTCGAGGTTGCGGTAAAAATCGCGATTCAGGCCCAGACGATGCGCCCGTGAACGTACATACGACATGGCGGCCTGGGCGGATTCCTGCATGACGTCGCCGAGTTTGCCGGTGAGCGTCAGTTTGCCTTTGCCATCTACTACGGTGGCTTCGGTGCTCAGGATTGAGCCGCCGACTTCGGTCCACGCGAGGCCGGTAACCAGGCCAATTTCGCTCTTTTCGTGGGCCAGCGTATCGCGGAACTTGATGACGCCGAGGAAGTCATTCACATTCTCGGCAGTGATGCTGATGCTGTAATTTTCGCCTTCTTTCACCACCTTGCGCGCGATTTTGCGGCAGACGTTGCCGATTTCGCGCTCCAGGTTACGCACTCCGGCTTCGCGCGTGTAAGAGCGAATAAGCGAGGTGATGGCGTCATCGGAGAACCTTACGTTCTTTTCCGACAAGCCTGCCTGTAGCATCTGCTTTTTCACCAGGAACTGCTTGGCGATCTCGACCTTTTCCTGCTCGGTGTAGCCGTGCAGCCGCAGCACTTCCATGCGGTCTTGCAGAGCAGGAGGGATAGTGTGCATCACGTTCGCGGTGGCGACGAAAAAAACTTGCGACAGGTCGTATTCGACGTCGAGGTAGTGATCGACAAACATGAAGTTCTGTTCGGGATCGAGCACTTCGAGCAGGGCAGCAGACGGGTCGCCGCGGAAGTCCATCGACATCTTGTCGACTTCATCAAGCATGAAGACTGGATTTTTGGTGCCCGCCTTCTTCATCATCTGAATGATCTGGCCGGGCAATGCGCCGATATAAGTACGGCGATGGCCGCGGATTTCGGCCTCGTCGCGCACGCCGCCCAGCGACATACGTACGAACTTGCGTCCCGTGGCTTTGGCGATCGACATGCCCAGCGAGGTCTTGCCTACGCCGGGAGGTCCGACAAAGCAAAGAATCGAGCCTTTGGGGTTTTTTACTAACTGGCGGACAGCGAGAAATTCGAGGATACGCTCCTTGATTTTTTCCAGCCCGTAATGATCTTCGTTGAGAACTTTTTCGGCGCGGGAGATGTTGCGGATTTCCTTCGAGCGCTTCTTCCACGGCACGGCCAGCAGCCAGTCGAGGTAGTTGCGGGAAACCGTGGATTCGGCCGACATGGGCGGCATGGCTTCCAGCTTCTTGAGCTCCTGAAGCGCCTTGTCTTTGACTTCTTTCGGCATGCCGGCGGCTTCGACTTTTTTCTTCAGTTCGTCGAACTCGCTCTTTTCGCCGCGGCCCAGTTCCTTCTGGATGGCCTTGATCTTTTCGTTGAGGTAATACTCTTTTTGCGCCTTTTCCATCTGCCGCTTGACGCGCGACTGGATGGTTCGGTCGACGTTCAGTTTTTCGATTTCCACGTCGAGCACATCGGCGATGCGGTTCAACCGCTCCGAGGGGTCGAAAATTTCCAGCAACTCCTGCTTCTCTTCGATGGAAAGCTGCAGATTGGCGGCGATGATGTCTGTGAGCTTGGCTGGATCTTCCATGCGCACGGCCGAAATCATGGTCTCGTAGTTCAGAGCTTGGCAGAGCTTTACGTACTGCTCAAAGAGGGTGGTCACGCGCTGCATGCCCGCTTCGATCTGGGCATTCATTTCGACCGGATAGCGCGCCACTCGCACGTTGGCTTGCATGTACCCGTCGGAGTCAGTGGCTTGAAGGAGGCGTCCACGCTCGATGCCTTCGACCAGGACTTTAATGTTTCCGTCCGGTAGCTTGAGGCTCTGCACGATGTTGACGATTGTGCCAACCTGATAGATTTCATTCGATTTGGGTTCGTCGATGGAGGCGTCGTGCTGGGTGGCGAGGAAGATTTTCTTATCTGCCGCCAATGCCTCTTCCAGGGCGCGCACGCTGGACTCGCGGCCCACGACGAACGGTGTCATCATGTAGGGGAAGATGACCACGTCGCGGATGGGCATCATGGGCAGCTTTTTAGTTTCGAATTTTTCCTTGGATGTGGTCACTCGATCTCCCTGGGTGAACAAATAAACCGCACTCAATAACAATCGCGGCGCGCGTTTTTACGCCCTTACCCTACCCCACAGTGTACTACTCTTTGTCCAGTACCTCGGCGTCCCGTGCTTCTGCGTCCAATGCTTCGGCCCAGCTAACCGGCTTTTTCCATCATGGCCAGGGAAGCATTGCGCTTCTCTACCATTTCCCGTGTTACCTCGAACTCTTTTAGTTTCTTCTGACTGGGCAGGTTAAACATGAGGTCGAGCATGAGCTCTTCCAGAATCATGCGCAGCCCGCGGGCGCCCACTTTGCGGGCCATGGCCTGCCGGGCGACGGCGCGCAGGGCATCGTCACTGAATTTAAGGCGCACGTTTTCGAACTCGAACAAGCGCTGGTATTGCTTGATGATGGCATTTTTGGGACGGGTGAGAATCTCGATCAGCGCAAATTCGTCGAGGTCTTCGAGCATTCCCATCACCGGCAAACGGCCCACAAATTCGGGGATGAGGCCGAACTTGATGAGATCTTCGGGCTGCATCTCGCTCAAAAGCTCGAAATTCCGTTTGCGGGCGACTACCGCTTCCTCTTTTTCCGACTCCTCAGCGGCGCGGAAGCCCAGAGACTTCTTTCCGACGCGGCGGCCAATGATTTTTTCCAGGCCGACAAATGCTCCGCCGCAGATGAACAGGATGTTCGTGGTGTCGACAGCGGTGAATTCCTGGTGAGGATGCTTGCGTCCGCCCTGCGGAGGAACGTTGGCGATGGTTCCTTCCAGAATCTTCAGCAAGGCCTGCTGCACGCCTTCGCCGGAGACATCGCGGGTGATCGAGGGATTTTCATCCTTGCGCCCGATCTTATCGATTTCGTCGATGTAAATGATGCCGGTCTGGGCGCGGCTGACATCGCCTTCTGCGGCTTGCAGGAGTTTGAGGATGATGTTCTCAACGTCCTCGCCTACGTAGCCAGCTTCGGTGAGCGTGGTCGCGTCGACAATGGCGAAGGGCACATCAAGCATGCGGGCCAGAGTCTGCGCCAGCAATGTCTTGCCAGTTCCCGTCGGGCCGATGAGCAGAATGTTTGACTTGCTCAGCTCAATGCCGTCGCCCGCCGTCTTCTGGCGGTTCATGAAGATTCGCTTGTAGTGGTTGTAAACCGCGACCGCCAGCTTCTTCTTGGTCTGCTCCTGGCCGATGACGTATTCGTCGAGGAATGTTTTGACTTCCTGAGGCTTGGGCAGTTGATTGGGCGTGCTGGTTTGCGGCGTTGCGGTGCGGTCGTCTTCCAGTATGGAGTTGCAGACCGCGACGCACTCATCGCAAATGTAGGCCCGCGGATAATCGCTGGGAGACGAAATCAGTTTAGCGACCGCGTCCTGCGACTTATGGCAGAACGAACAACGCAGGATCTCGTCGGAGCCTGACTTGTTTTTCACTCGGCTCTACTCCTTCTTTTTGAGTACCGGGTACGAGTCGCGAGCGATTTGCTCGTACTCTGTACCGGTACTATTCAAGCGCGAAGGCAGATCATACCGCTTTTACGGTCTTATAGATGATATCGTCTATGATTCCGTATTCCTTCGCCTGCTGCGCGTTCATGATGAAGTCGCGCTCTACATCCTTTTCTACCTTATCCAGCTTCTGTCCGCTATGTTTCGAGAGTAACTGGTTTGTGATCTCGCGCATGCGTAGAATCTCCCGCGCATGAATATCAATATCGGTCGCCTGGCCGGAAAGCCCACCCATCGAGGGTTGGTGGATAAGAATTCGGGAATTCGGCAGCGCCAGTCTCTTTTTGGGCTCGCCAGCGGCCAATAACAGTGCCGCCATGGAAGCCGCCTGCCCTACGCACAACGTCATGACGTCGTTTTTTACGTACTGCATGGTGTCATAGATCGCCATGCCCGCCGTGATCGAGCCGCCCGGCGAATTTACGTAAAGCTGAATGTCTTTTTCCGGGTCTTCCTGCGCCAGAAACAGCATTTGGGCGATCACCAGGTTGGCGATGTTGTCGTCAATCGGCGTGCCGATAAAAATAATGTTATCGCGGAGCAGCCGGGAGTAAATGTCGTAGGCGCGTTCGCCCCGCCCGGTCTGCTCAATCACCATCGGTACCAGCATCATCTGCGGATCATTTGGTTTCATTTTTCATCCTGACCGGGTCACCGGACCTGTCACAACTCCGCCCCGATTCACCTCAAGCCTGGCGCGGGGAGGATTCGAAGTGTCCGCGTTTTTTGAATTACGCGGACTGGTGATAAAGAAAGTCGAGGGTCTTTTCGCTGCGGATTCTCATCCGGATTCTATCGAGGCCCCCATCCTCTGTCAAACGAGCCCGCACCGCTTCCGAAGTCTGTTTCGACTGTTTCGCAAGTGCTTCGAGCTCCTGGTTCAACTCCTCGTCGCTGACCTGGATTTTTTCCAAATCGGCGACACGTTCCAGCAGCAAAGAAGACTTCACATCGTTCACGGACTGATCCCGCTGGCCGGCGCGCAGCCGCGGCAGGTCCATCTTTTTCATGTCTTCCATCTTCATGCCCTGTGCCGCCAGCGCCCGCAGTCCACGTTCCAGGCGAACGTCGATCTGCCGGTCGACGAGCGACTCCGGCACTTCAAATTCGTTGCGCTTCACCAGTTCGGCCACTAGCTTGTCTTTCGCCTCGCGCTCGGCATTGTGCCGCCGCTCCGCATCCATGTTCTCGCGAATCTGTTTGCGCACCTGATCCAGGCTGGTGAACTCGCCCAGTTCTTTTGCAAAGTCGTCGTTCAACTCGGGCAGGCTCTTCTGCTTGATGCCGCTTACCTTCACTGTATAAACGAAGGTCTTGCCGGCGAGCCGCTTGTCGGGCGTGTCTTCGGGATAATTCACATCGAAGGTCCGCTCCTCGCCCGCCGATATCCCGGTCAGGTTCTGGGAAAACTCGGCAACCGTATTCTTCCCGCCGATTTCGATCAGTACATCATCCATGTGTACGGGATTGGCATCTGCGGCGTCGCTGGAATCCTTCGGCTTTCCATCCATCGAAGCTTGGGCAAAGTCGCCCTCGGCCAGCGTCCGGTCCTCGATAGTTGTATAAGTGGCATGCTGCTCGCGCACGTTATTTAGCGCCTGTTCGACTTCCTCGTCGGTAACGTTGATTTCGGGCTTATCGGCGCGCAGCTCTTTGTAGCCTTCGACCTGGATTTCCGGCAGCACTTCGAAGCTGGCCTTGAAGCGCAAAGGCTCGCCATCGTGCATGTGCAGGTCGGTGACGCGCGGCTGCGAGACGGGGATCAGTCCCTGCTTTTCGGCTTCGCGGCGGAAATATTTGGGGATCAAAGCCTCGGCCACGTCGCTCTTGATGCCTTCGCCAAAGCGCTGGCGAATGATGGAGGCAGGCACGTGCCCGGCGCGAAATCCCGGCAGCCGTGCACTCTTCTGATAGCGCGCAATCTGCGACTCGGTTTCGCGGGCAACTTCAGCGGCGGGGATTTCGATGGAAATCTCGCGCTTGACGTCTTTTTTGCTGGCTTCGGTTTTTACGGTGTCGGTAGTTTCTGTAGGGCTCACAGATTCAGTGTAAAGAGTGGGTGGGAGGAGCGTCAAACGCTGCCAAGGAAGTATTTTTATTTCTGCTCCTAGGGTTGGATCGATGCTGCGGAACGAATAGGGATAATAGAGCATTCAACAGGAACATCGTATCCATACTGCCTTAAAAGAGCTTTAACCTGATCTACGTTTTCGCACATAGGCCCGGCCTTCACACGAACAATAGGCAGCCGTTCGGAGAACAAATTGTGCGCTAGGTAAGGAATTGCCTGATTGTGGCCTCGATAAAGCACCTCAAGGCGCTTCATCGGATCCGCTTTAAAGTGGGGAAGCGCCAGTCGCCATTCCGCCTCTTGCTGGAAAGACTGATCTTTGCAATGACTCGCAATTCGGAGTAAGTCAAATGAAGTTTGAGTCAAGGATCTGCGGAGCTGCTCGTGAAATTCCTTCTTACTGCTCTTCAGTAGCGCGGCTTTACCTTCGGCGAATGCGGCATCATCAAACGATAATCCGTAAATGCGATAAATCACCTGCCAAACGCGCAGATGTTCGGCTGCCCATTTTGGGCTGCTGGTTTTCCGATGAAGATCTGAAACTGTATTGACCCAATCAGATAAAGCATCTTCAAGCATCCGCTCCTTGTCGTTCATCGAATATAAGCACGGCGCAAATGTCACAGCGACCCCGCTTCCGACCGGAGGACGGACGTGCCGCAAATCGAAGGCCAAGGATATACCTCGTCCTGAGTCGCCATATTCCATCCACTGACTCTTGAGGTCGTCTGTTGCGCAAAAAGAAGCAACGAATATCTCGATTTTTGACGGGGCGAGAGGCCCTTGATCGAATGCGCGAGCTAGGACTTCCTCAGCAGCCTGCTTGGCTCGTGCCACGCTGGCATCCGCAGGCTGCCAACGCTGAAGGTAATGGGTAGCGACAACTCGTGCGTGAACAAATTCTGTTTCATCAGTGGTGTGATGCGCCTCTGTAGCCCATACCCGGCTTGACGAAAGGATACCCTCGAACCCGGCGAGATTCGTGTAATGCCAAACCTCAGACGGTATCGGAGTACTCAGAAAATCGCTGATCAGCTTTCCCATAGTGAAGAGGATGGGACAGAGCTCGCTGACGAATGCAACGCTTCGGGCTTTATCTCACGTTCGCGGCACGCCGTTTCGGCTTCTCATCTTTCCGGGACTCAGCAAAATCTCCCAACTCCCCAATAGCAATCGGCGACTGATCCGGAAACTGAGCCACAAGGGTCAGGCTGCCGCCGACCGCTTCCACGTAATTCCGCAGAGTCGATAGTAACAAGTCGCTTCGCTTCTCCAGTCGCGAGACGCTATCCTGGCCGATGTTGAGGGTGCGGGCCACAGTTTTTTGGGTTTTATTGACCGCATGCCTGAGTTCGCGCAGCGACATTTCTCTCGCGGTCAATTCGCGTGTCCGAGCCTCGATTTTTTCTCGCCTCTTTGGGCTGATCTCTCTAAGTTTCTGCTCTAAATTCTTCATTGCTGCCTGGGCCCCCTCCTGGATATTTTTGCCTTTAGAAACGTAAGGTGACGGTCAAACCTCGCGTCTGCAACTTTGATGAGTTGTCGATAGAACCGTTTCTGACTGCCCCCTGATTTGTCTCCTGCAACCAGCAGTATGGCTTTTTGCTCGGGATCGAACGCAAACGCAACCCGCCAAACTCCATCTCTCGCTTTGAACCTCAGCTCTTTCATGTTGTCGTTCTTCGATCCGTGAAGAGTATCGGCAGTGGGGCGCTTGAGTTGTGGTCCGAATTCTTTTAGTAAATTGGCGTGCGCCAACAGTTCGTCTTGCACTTCCGGCTCAAGCGCATCAAATTCCGGCTCGAATTCGGCATGGAAATATACCTGCCACGGCACGTTCACATTATGGCTTATAGATCATATGCTGTCAAAAGCATATTGCTGGAAGGGGAGCATCGAAATTGTCGGCATGTGAAATCTTTTAAGGAGTGCAAGCGTCAAGCCCAAAGCCGAGTATCCTCGCGCAATTTGGCGATGTCTTTGGTGGGTGCGTTGCCGAAGAAGCGGCTGTATTCACGGCTGAATTGCGAGGCGCTGAGATAGCCTACGCGCTGGCTGGCCGCGCCCGCGTCCATCATCGTGGAGAGCATGAGACGTCTCGCTTCTTGCAGGCGCAGCACCTTTTGATAGTGCAGCGGGCTCATGGAAGTGACGGATTTGAAGTGTTCGTGAAACGAAGAAACGCTCATATGCACCAGCTCGGCAAGGTCTTCCACCTTCATGGGTTGAGAGAAGTTGGCGCGCAGCCAGGAAATGGCCTTGGCAACCCGGTCCACGCTGGACTCGGCAAAGCCCATTTGCGCCACGCGCACGCCGATGGGGCTGCGCAGCAGGCGGATCAGAATTTCATCCACAATGAGGGGGGCCAGCAGTTCCGCGTCTCCGGCATGTCCCAGGCATTCCATTAACCGGGTTGCGGCGTTCACGATGGTGGCCTCGACTGGAGCGATGTAGACCGCGCTCCTGTCTTCCCTTTGCACGGGAGGCCGACCGTGCGGCCACACCTTCAAGACCAGCTCGGCAATCTTGTGCGGATCAAGATCGAGCTTGAGAGCGAGGTAAGGCTCAGCGTGGCTGGCTTGTGTGATCTGGGACGCGACTGGCAGGGCAACCGAGAACACGATCATGCGCGATGCGTCGTACTCATAGACATCTTGCCCCACGATGACAGTCTTCGCTCCCTGTGCAACCATGCACAGCGAGGGCAGCCGGAGGGTATGAAAGCATTCCGTGTTGATGCGCGAATAGCGGCTGGCGTACAGGCCGGGGATGCGGAGTTCGAAACTGTCGTCGTAAGGGGCGCAGGCGGCGATTAAGCGAGCGAGTTTGGCCGGGGCGGGTTCGCTCGAGGCCGGTTCATCGCGCGAATGCCGCAGGGGCACGACTTTGCGGTCGGTCTTCACCACTTCGAGAATACCTCTTTTCATCATGATGGCGCGTCATGATGGCGCCTCATTGCATCTGCGCGACGACGGCGACGTCGAACTTTGAATAGTATTTCTTCACATCGACGGGTCCGTATTTGGCGCGAAATTTTTCGGCGACGGACGACACCTGTTTGGCGTCAGTGATTGGAATGGCCTTCAATTCAGCCTCAGCGCTGCCCGCGGCGATCCGTATGAGCGGATTCTTGAGAGCGTTCTTGTACCACTGCGTGTCCGATCCCTGCACCGGCAGGAGGTAAAGCTTGTCGTCGTCCAATACGAACCAGATTGGAATTGAGATGGCGCGTCCGGACTTTCTGCCGGTTACGGTGATGGTCAGTTCCTGGGATTGGGTGAGGCTTTGTTTTAGAGCGTTGTTATGCGCGGGCATGTACACCTCAGTGCGGCTAAAGCCGGGGCCTTTGTAGGCAAGTTGGCCGACGAGCAGCGCGAATGGCTCAGTGTAGCGCACAATCCGCAAAGGGCCGCAGTCCGACTTAGCGGCCCACCATTTTTTGCAGCTCTTCGGGATAGCGGGCGCCTTGCACCTCAACCTGCGAGGTCGCAATGTCCAGTTCGCGAAGATCGCCGGACGAAAGTTCGACTGCCATTGCTCCAATATTTTCTTCCAGGCGATGAAGCTTCGTTGTCCCCGGGATCGGCACGATCCACGGCTTTTGCGCCAGCAGCCAGGCGAGTGCGATCTGTGCGGGCGTCGCTTTTTTCTGCTGCGCGAATTTGCCGATCAGATCTACCACCGCCTGATTCGCTTTCCGATTCTCCGGCGTAAAGCGCGGAACGATGTTGCGAAAATCGCCTTGGGCGAACTTCGTATCCTCGCTGATCTTGCCGGTGAGGAAACCTTTACCCAGAGGGCTGAACGGAACGAAGCCGATACCGAGCTCCTCAAGCGTCGGGATTACCTCCGCTTCAGGCTCTCTCCACCAAAGCGAATATTCGCTTTGTAGTGCGGTGACAGGCTGCACGGCATGAGCCCGTCGGATGGTTTTCACGCCGGCCTCGGAGAGTCCGAAATGTTTCACCTTGCCCTGGTGAATGAGATCTTTTACCGCACCGGCCACATCTTCGATCGGCACATTCGGATCGACACGGTGCTGATAGAACAGATCGATGGTATCGATCCTGAGCCGCTTGAGCGACGCCTCGGCGACCTCTTTAATGTGTTCGGGACGGCTATCCAACCCAGCTTGCTTGCCGGTATCCGGATCGAGTTTGAAGCCGAACTTGGTGGCAATCGCCACCTTTCCGCGGAACGGAGCGAGGGCTTCACCGACAACTTCTTCATTGGTGAATGGGCCGTAGACTTCGGCGGTGTCGAAAAATGTAATGCCGCGCTCCGCCGCCGCTCGAATCAGCGAAACACCATCGTGTTTGTCGATAGCTGGGCCCAGACCGAAGCTTATTCCCATGCAGCCGAGGCCGAGTGCCGAAACTTCCAGATTGCTTTTTCCAAGTTTGCGCTTTTGCATTGGTACTCCTGTTTGCCTTTACTCAACCTAACAATAGCTTGCCTACTCCTTAGGCGCTTGCCTATTCCGATGAAGTTCTTGCCAAATTCTACGAACTCCCGGATAAATGAGGTAGATAGCAGTTGCCGGACTTCTATCGTGGCAGGCTAAAATGATCGGCAAGTTTTCGATGCTTTGCCACCAGGAAGTGTATGCCGGAAATCATGAAACGGACGAGGAAACAGTCTCCCGTCGATGGCACAGCTGAAGGCGCGCCTGTCCTGGTTTCTGACGAAGCCATAGTTCCTTCGTCACCGCGCTGGCTCACGATTCTCAATCGCGAAGTGATCGCATGCACGCGCTGCCCAAGGCTGGTGGTTTATCGGGAGCAGATCGCGCGCGAGAAACGGCGGGCTTACCGCGACTGCGAATACTGGGGCAAGCCTGTGCCGGGATTCGGCGATGCGGATGCGCGCGTGCTTGTAATGGGGTTGGCTCCGGGAGCGCATGGCTCCAACCGCACTGGGCGGCCTTTTACCGGGGATGCTTCCGGAAAGTTTATGTATCCCGTGTTGTATGAAACTGGGTTCGCCAATCAACCCACCGCTACGGATCGAGACGATGGGCTCAGGCTGAAAGATTTGTACATCACGGCCGCGGTGCGCTGCGCTCCTCCGGACAACAAGCCAACTTTGCAGGAACTGGCCACATGTTCGCAGTTTCTCGACCGGGAGTTGGCGGGATTAGAAAAAGTGAAAGTTGTGGTTGCGTTGGGAAAGATTGGGTTTGACGCTTATTTGAATTATGTGAAGCGGGGCTTCGAACAAGCCGCTTCACACCCTTCCGCAAAGAACGCGGAAGGATGGGGCACCCATTTCAAAAGATCCGATTACCTGTTCAAACATGGCGCCAGTTACCGGTTACCCGATGGTAAGGTGTTACTGGCCTCTTACCATCCCTCGAATCAAAATACGCAAACCGGCAAGCTTACGCGGGAAATGTTTGTGGCGATCTTTAAAGATGCGGCAAGGCTGGCCGATGAATAATGCGAGGCGCCGTCGGGGCTGGATCGCGGTACCCACCCCCTAATTTTGGGGTCAAGCCCACAAGCAGGGTCACGAACCAGGGCGGCGCCGCAACAAAGTGTTTTTGCCCGATCTCGCGAAGCAACTTTTTACAGACTACTTCACCCTTATCGCCGTTACTTCCAACTGAAATTCGCGATTAGACGTTGGATCGTCAACACTGCCAATCATTACCGGTTTTCCAAGAGTCACTACGGTAGAGCCCATGATGTCAATCACACGGTCTATGGGCCGCCCGCTGGGTGGACTTAGGACGTTGCTAATGACACTCTCCGCGGGAGAACGTAAAGAAGGGATTTAACTTGCGGATGACGATGGAGGAAAGACTCTTAGAATCCAACCATGACAGGTTCGGGCTCCAGGTGAACGCTCCAGATTTCTTCTACGCGCTGCTGAATCTGCTCTTTCAAGGCAAGAACTTCGGCGGCTGTGGCTCCGCCGCGATTCACGATGGCTAACGCGTGCTTGGACGATATGCCGGCGTGGCCGACGCCATATCCTTTGGCGAAGCCTGAGCGCTCTACCAGCCACGCGGCGGAAACTTTCCGATGAGTTTCGAGGGCCGGATAACTGGGCACGGTGAGTCCGCGGGCGAGTGAGCGCTTCGTTAGATCCTCGTGTTGCGCTGGCGACAGCACTGGATTCTTGAAGAATGATCCCGCGCTCAGGCAATCCGGCTCTCCGGGCACAATCAGCATGCCTTTCAAGGCGCGGATGTGCCGCACGGCTTCGCGAGTCTCGGCCAGATTTGGCGTGGTTTCGCGGCCGGCGAAATGGCGCTTGAGATCGGCATAGTGAATGCTCGGTTTGCCTTCCGGAAGCAGCGCGTAACTCACGCGGAGAACGATGAACCGGCCCGCCTCAGTGGTATTGAAGATGCTGGCGCGGTAGCCGAAGCCGCAGGCTTCGCGGCAAAGTTCGCGCACCTGGCCGTCTTTGGTGTCGAGCACCTGTACCGACGCCACAGTTTCGGAGACCTCCTGCCCGTAGGCGCCGACATTCTGCACGGGAGTTCCGCCGACGCTGCCAGGAATTCCGCTCAGACACTCGATGCCGGCACAGCGGGCTACCACGCTGCGGCTGACGAATTTATCCCATTGTTCACCCGCGCCGACATCAAAAATAACTTTGCCATCTTCATCGTGCCCAGGGCGTTGCTCGATACCGGGAATCGATATCTTCAGCACCAGTCCAGGCCAGCCGGAGTCGGATACCAACAAATTGCTGCCGCCTCCGAGAACGAAAAGAGGCAGATTGCGAGAGCGTGCGAATTTAACCGCTTCTTGTGTTTCGCTTACATCTTTGGCATGCACAAAAAAACGTGCCGGGCCGCCGATTTTGATCGTGGTTTGGGGTGCGAGCGGGATATTTTCAAGGAGTTCCACGGATGAATTTCATCTTACACAGGGAGGCGAGCAGGGTATATGAAACGGCCGATAACTTTCGGTCATGACCTTGATCTGTTGGTCGAGCGAGAGCCATTCAATGGACAAAACATTTTCACGTAACAAAAGTTGCGTGGTGCATGGGGAGAGCATCCAAGGTTTTTCTGCGACTCTCGCAGGCTGTCGTCGAATAGAATAAAAATCCGTGCCAGTCAAGGCTAGATGAGATCCGTGCATTCCACGTTTGCTTCGTTATTCGATGACGCTGCCGATAATCTTCGCAGCCGCATTATTTTCATTTACATTTTCCTGTTCGCCTTTAATGTGGGGGCATGGGTGTGGGCGAGCGTCGCTTTTTATCACTATCCGGTGCTGCTCGGCACTGCATTTCTCGCCTATAGTTTTGGCCTGCGCCATGCCGTTGACGCCGACCACATTGCAGCCATCGACAATGTGACGCGCAAGCTGATGCAGGATGGAAAGCGTCCGGTCGCGGTTGGTTTCATGTTCTCGCTGGGCCATTCGACCGTGGTAATTTTCGGCTCGGCAGCAATCGCGGGCGCGGCCATGGTGCTGCAACATCGGCTGGATGCGATCCGGAGCATTGCCACCGTTCTCGGCACTCTGGTTTCGACTTTTTTTCTGTTTGCGATTGCCCTGGTTAATCTGATCGTGCTGCGGTCGATTTACCGGGCCTTTATAAGGGTTCGCGCCGGCGAACCCTATCTCGAAGAAGACCTCAACCTGCTCCTGAGTGGGCGTGGTTTTCTGGCACGGATTTTTCGTTCGATGTTCCGCATGATCGGAAGCAGTTGGCATATGTACCCGCTGGGCCTGTTATTTGGCCTGGGATTCGATACGGCAACCGAGATTGGCCTGCTGGGAATTTCTGCGGCGGAAGCATCGCGGGGACTATCGTTCTGGTCAATCCTGGTTTTTCCTATTCTTTTTGCCGCGGGAATGTCGCTGATCGATACCACGGACAACATTCTGATGTTGGGCGCCTATGGATGGGCATTTGTGAAACCTATCCGCAAGCTCTACTACAACATGACGATTACCAGCGTTTCCGTTCTGGTGGCTTTGGTTGTGGGCGGAATTGAGATTCTCGGACTGTTAGGCGACCGGTTTCACTTTACCGGGTGGTTCTGGAATATGGTGGTGAAGCTAAACGGCAACTTCGGCATGCTGGGATATTTCATCGTCGGTCTTTTCGCTTTGAGCTGGATTGCTTCAATTTTGTTTTATAAATGGAAACGTTTTGACGATCTGGAAGTGGGCCGCGACGAACTGGTCGTGCCATGAAGAAGTGAAATTTAAGCGGCGGCTGCAGCTTTGAAGAGCTTCGCGAGATTATCTATATCCGCGGGACTGGTATCGCCGATCACGAAAAAGCGCAGGCCGCTCTGGCCCCAAGTTTCCATGTTGAAGGTCAGTTGCTTCGGATTTTCCGATTTTTCCTCCAAGCCGGCGCGCAATGCCTGTTCCGGAAAAATAAACACGGAAATGTGGTGTTTACGGATGTCATAAATCAGGTGTGCGCCGGGCGTCTGGTCGAGATAGGTCATCCGGCCGCCCACTAAAGTGAAGTCGGTGTTCTGCAATTCCGGCAAATTGAATGCGAAGGGAATTTTTCCCTGGAACCACGGCTTCACGGTATGGCGATCCGTGGAGATCACATCTACGGGTGAGGAACTGGCTAACGTTTCCACATGGAGATCGGCAATCTCACTAAAAACAGGGTTCTGGGCTGACCGGCTTCTCAAGTGGTTTGAAGTCAACACTCCAGCTGCGAGAATCACTGCGACGGCCGCGGTGAATGCCCATGCCCAACGAAAACTGCGCTGCGGCTTTGAAGAAACTTTCTGCTGGATTCGGTTGCGAAACTCCGCGCTGGGTGTAAACCGTTTCCCGGCCACTTGAACGGCACGCTTCATCTGCACGCGAGCCAGCGCATCCGCCGCGCAGGAGGGGCAACTGCGTACGTGGGCGTCGAAGGCGTGCATCTCCCCGGCGGGGAGTTCGCCGTCGAGGTAGATATCGAGTTTTGCCTTCCAGGAATCGCAAGCCATGTTTATCTCTGGTTCATCCCTTTTGAAGCTGGAGTTGCAACGACTCGCGCAATGTTTTCCGGGCGCGCGATAAACGCGACATCACCGTCCCGATCGGAATCGAGAGCGTATCCGCAATCTCCTGATACGACATTTCTTCCACATCGCAAAGAAGAAGGACTTCGCGGTGATGAATTGGAAGACCCGCGATGGCATCCTGCATCACTTGCGAATCGCTTCGACTGATCAGGATCGTTTCGGGGGTAGCGCTTTCTACCGCCAGGTCCACTGCGTCTTCATCCGTATCGAGGGGTACGGTGGACGTTGCTCTCAGCCCCGTGCGCGAGGTTAAAAATGTGTTACGCAAGATGCGGTACATCCACGCGCGGAAATTCGTCCCCAACTGAAAAGAGGAAAATCCCCGCAATGCCTTGGCGTAGGTTTCCTGAACCAAGTCCTCTGCCTCGTCGCGGTTCTGTGTGAGCCAGTGAGCGAAGTTGTAGAGCTGGTCGAAAAGCGGCATCGCCAGTTCTTCGAACGAACCGGAATGAAGACTCACTCCTGACATCCACACAAGAGTAAACCAGCGGGCCGCGCTTTTATTCCATCCCTCACAAAATTTACAGATGGGAATAAATCGACGGTGGGCGAGTTATTGGGGTGAGTGGAAGAAATCGCGTAACTAGAAATAGGGCAATCATGACAAATCCTTTTGATCCCAAGACGGTTTTCCTGGCCAAACATGCGCAACATGTGGTGCTGATCCATTTTCCAATCGCGCTGTTTATTTCAGCGGTGTTTTTCGATTTTATCGCGCGCTGGACGAAGCGGCGTGGTTTGGCGGACGCAGCCTATTACAACCTGCTCCTCGCCGCCATCTCAACAATTCCAGCGCTTGCGACCGGCATTTTAGCGTGGCAGCTCCAGCTTGAAGGGCAAAGGCTGAAAGGCATCCTGCTGCTGCACCTGGTGTTGGGCTGCGTTTCAACGGCGCTGATTTGGCTGGTGTGGTGGTTGCACTTTCGCGTGCGAAGGAGCGACAAAGTCCCGCCAATTTATGTGTTCGCGATTGAACTTCTGGGTGTCGGCCTCATCGCATTGACGGGCCATCTGGGCGGGTTTCTCAGCGGAGTCAACGGTCCCGGCTAGGCGCTGCAAAACAAAGTTGGAATAAAAATCGATTTCGCCAGTTATCAGACCAGAGCGACACAAAACACGGAGAAAAAATGACCGACAAAAAACAAGATTATATCGATCAGGGATTACAGGATCTCAATAACGATGGCGTCGACCGCCGTGGCTTTCTGAAATGCATGGCCTGGGCGGGAACCGGACTGGTTTGGACGATGAGTGGCGGCATTCCAGTTTCGCAGGCTTTTGCCAAGGGCATGGGCAAACATGCGGGCAAGGGCAGCGACTTTACGTTTGTGCAGATCAGCGACAGCCACATGGGCTTCAACAAGCCGGCGAATCAGGACGTCATTGGCACGCTGAAAGCTGCGGTCGACAAGATTAACGGCCTGCCGACGCCGCCCGAGTTCCTCCTGCATACCGGCGACATCAGCCATCTTTCAAGGCAGGAGCAGTTCGACAATGTTGACCAGATTTTGAAGGGCGCGAGCGCGAAAGATGTTTTCTTTGTTCCCGGCGAGCACGACGTGCTTGACGACAACGGGAAATCATATCTCGAGCGCTACGGTAAAAGTGCGCAGGGTGCGGGCTGGTACAGCTTCGATCACAAGGGCGTGCACCTGATTGGCCTCGTCAATGTGATGAACCTGAAGGCCGGCGGGCTGGGGTCGTTGGGGAGCGAACAATTGGAGTGGATGGAAAAAGACGTGAAGCATTTGAAGCACAGCACGCCGATTGTGGTATTCGCGCACATACCGTTGTGGTCGGTGTATCCGGAGTGGGGTTGGGGCACGGAAGATAGCGCGCAGGCGCTGGGCTATTTGAAAAAGTTTGGTTCCGTAACGGTGCTGAACGGGCACATTCATCAGACGATGCAAAAAGTCGAAGGAAGAGTGACGTTTCACACCGCGATGTCCACGGCGTTTCCCCAGCCACAGCCGGGAAAGGCGGATTCTCCTGGGCCAATGAAAGTGCCGGCTGAACAATTACGCAGCGTGCTGGGAATTACGGATGTGAATTATGTGCAGCGCCAGCATTCGCTGGCAGTGGTGGATTCAAGCCTTGCTTAGACCGAGGCGGTTTATGAAGCGATAACAAAATTCAAAAAAGTGCAGCGAAAATCTAGTTTTAAAAGGATAGGAAAATGACGAAGAAAAATATTTGGGTTGCAGCTTTGGCGATGCCCGTACTGGTTGCTCTGTTGCTGATGGCCGGATCGCCGAGCGTAATGGCGGATCAGCCCTCCGCTGCGGGCACGGATGTAAAAATCGACAACTTCAGTTTCGGCCCCCAGACGATTACGGTCGGTGTGGGAACAACCGTAACGTGGACCAACCGCGACGATATTCCTCACACGGTGGTTAGCACCGACGGCGTGTTCAAGTCGAAAGTGCGCGATACGGATGAGAAGTTTTCCTACACGTTCACCAAGGCGGGAACGTATCCATACTTCTGCTCGGTCCATCCCAAGATGACGGGAACTGTGGTGGTGCGCTGAGCTTGCTCGCCAGTCTTCGAAGCTTCCCGCGTGATGCCTTTAGGCTTTTCAGAGTCCGAAGCCGCGAGATGGGGTCAGAGAACGCGAAGAGCGCGAGACTTGGTCGTCCCTCTTCGCGTGAAAAGAGGAATCAATAGTCTCGATCCTTGGATCGGAGGCGATGCGGTGGAACCATCGCACGATGAAAAAGATGGCAACCAGCCAGAGGGGCAAGATTTTTATGATAAGGGGGATCACCGTTTCTCTCCTCTCGAAATACAGTCGAACCGGAGTAACCACCCGAAAATGGGTACAGCCGGATCGACCCAGCGAATTATACGATATAGTCCATGGAATTACTAGAGATGCAGAAATCTCTCCTCGAATATCTCTCCGGCTTTGGCCTTAAAAGTTGAAGCCTCCGATTACTTGTGATCGTTTTCCTCTTCCTCCTGGCGGGCAAATAGCGTTCGAGCAATTGACCGAATGTGGTGCGCTTTTCGCTGCTCAAAATTTGCGATGCGGCAGCATACTCTCTTCAAGACATCACTCAGCCTCGCCAGGGATATAAATTGGCAGAGACTTTTATTAGAAACACTGCCTGAGTTTGCTATTGGTGCTAAGCAAGGTTTAGGGTATTATTCTTCACCGCGAGCACTGCCAAGGGGCAGTCGCCAAGAGTTTTTACAAACTCGACCAGCCTGGTACGGCAAATTTTTATTGGGATGCTGATTTTGGACTGCTCATCTATTGTGCGGAGAAGTGTATTCAAGCGGTTGAAGCAGCGATTTCTCGGGTGAGGACCAATGAAAAAAAGCTCCGATTTGAAGTTAGTTCTTCCATTTGCAATAGCGTTTGTATGCAGTTTAACCATTGGGTGCGGATCGGGGGCAACTTCTGCGAATCGCTCGTTGGTGGCCGCCCAGAGCACTGCAAATCCTTTGGTAGCTCAGGTTTCGGTGGCGAGCCCATGCCCGGGACAGGCTATGGTGGAGTTTGGTCCAGACACTTCTTACGGAAGAAGCACGGCATGGTATCCGGTATTTACAACGGGCTTCGGCGCAGGTGGCTTGCAGCAGACCAAGATTCTAGTTGCAGGCATGAAAGCGTCGACCACTTACCATATGCGCTCGCAGGTGCAGTGCTCTACGGGTACTTTTCTGAGCCAGGACATCACATTCACCACCGGGGCGTTACCGGCACTCCCTTTTCCTACGCTCACAGTAAAGCGCCCAAATCCTTCCGCGAGTTCTCCGGAAAATCCCGGTGTTGAAATGATCGACGTGATTTCGGGACGCATGCCAGCTTTTGTCACCGACCGTGATGGCAACCCCATCTGGTACTACGATGTGGGACCAGGAAACTATGCATTCCCCTTTAAGTTGCTTTCCAATGGGCACATGCTGCTGAATATTGCACCCGTGACACCCCTTATTCGCGAGATTGATTTAGCCGGAAATACGGTCCGGGAGCTGAGTCTAGCCACTCTTCAGCAAGAGGTCGAAGCGGCGGGATACGATTTTGTCCCCACTTCTTTGCACCATGACATCTTTCCGCTGGCAAATGGCCATTTGATCTTGCTGGTGAATTTTGCCAAGAACTTTACTAATCTCCCTGGATACCCGGGAACGACCGCCGTGGTTGGAGATGCTCTCATCGATTTGGACCAAAACTGGAACCCTGTCTGGGCCTGGAATAGCTTTGACCATCTCGACGTGAACCGCCATCTGAATGGCTTACCTGACTGGACCCATAGCAATGCAATCGTGTACTCCCCCAGCGATGGGAACTTACTCTTGTCGATGCGCCATCAGTCCTGGGTTCTCAAGATTGATTACAACAATGGAACTGGCACCGGCAATGTAATCTGGCACTTTGGATACCAAGGCGATTTTGCTTTGACAGTGGACGGAGTTCCGTCTGATGATCCCAGCCAGTGGTTTTCCTTCCAACACTTTCCGACACTCATAAGCCAAAGTGGCTCGCAAACCACCCTGGGCGTCTGGGATAACGGAGATAATCGCGTCCTTGACACCACGGGGACAATTTGTGCCTCGCTCCCTGGGTACGCTCCTTGCTACTCGCGTGCAACGGTGTTCGATCTCGACGAAAGCGCGATGGTTGCCAATTTGGAGTGGTCGGATTTGCCCGATATGTTTGGACAGTGGGGTGGAAGCATTAATCAATTGGCCAACGGTAACATCGAGTTTGATCTAAATGATCCGGCAGTTGTGCCTTCGCCGAATGTGGCGTCTCAAGTTGAGGAAGTGACTCAGACTTCCACTCCGCAGGTGATCTGGCAAATGCAGTTCACACCACTCACAGCGAATGCGTACCGGGCATATCGGATTCCAAGCCTCTATCCAGGAGTGAGTTGGCAGTACTGAAATCGATCAAAACTTTCGAATCATTCTTACCGAAAGACAGCTTGGCTATAACGACAATGATTGTCTAATATTTCTCGATAGAGGGTTTTTTAACTCACGTGCTGATGTGCCCTGAGGACGGAACTTGCAGTGGGGACGATGGCGGGAGGGATTTGCCGCCATACGATTTCGGCGTCAGTAGGCGTTCTTGCTGCTGAAGATGCGAACCAGCGTCATCGTAATGATCTGAAGATCAAAAGTCAGGCTCCAGTTGCGCAGATAGTAAAGATCGTATTCGACGCGTTTTGCGATGGAGGTGTCTCCACGCCATCCATTCACTTGCGCCCAGCCTGTAATACCCGCCTTGAACATGTGGCGCGAGTTGTAACGATCAAACTCTTCCAGAAAGCGCTCGACGAAATAGGGCCGCTCGGGCCGCGGTCCCACGATGCTCATGTCGCCGATCAGGACATTCAAGAACTGAGGTAATTCGTCGAGGTTGGTCTTGCGCAGAAAGGAGCCCACCACAGTTCTTCTGGGATCGTTATTGGAGGTCCAGCGAGTGTCGCCTTCTTCGCGGCTGCCTACCCGCATGGTGCGAAATTTGAACATGCGGAAAACACGGCCGTTCAGCCCAACGCGGTCCTGCACAAAGAAGACCGGGCCTCGGCTTGCGAGCTTAACGGCGGTCGCGATCAGCAGCGTGACCGGCAGTGTCAGCAGCAGAACCGAAATCGAAAACGCGACATCAAAAATACGCTTCTGAAAAAGATAAGGTCCGGTCTCCGCAAGGGTGGGGCGGAGATCGAGCATGTGGATTCCGCCGAGGTCGATCAGGCGGTCTCGGAGAACGACGCCTTCGCCCAGGTCGATGACCACACGAGTCGGAACGCAGAGTTTCTCCAGGGTTGGTGCAATGTTCTGCACCTCGCTCAGCCGGGCTGCCGGAAGCGCGATGATGATGTCATTGATGGAATGGCCATTTGTAAAAGCAGGAATCTGATCCAGTTCGTAGACCGGGCCCTCGACGGCAATTTCCTGATTGGGCAATCGAACGAAGCCTACAATCTTGCAGGGCAATACTTCGCCGTGGAGCAAAGAGGTACCGACACGCCGCGCAAAACGATCCGTGCCAACGATTAAAATCTTGACTTCGTTCCTGCCGTCTTTGCGCAGTAGCTCCAGGAAAACCCGGAACGCGACACGCACGATAGTCGCCAAAAAGAAAAGGGTAACAGCGCTGATGGCAATGACGAGGCGGGAATAACTGGCTTGCCGGTATAGAAAACCTGCCGCCATGACAACTGCGTAGGTGAAGGCGAGAGCTTCCAGCAGCCTGCGGCTTTTTCCGCCCGGCGCGTACAGTTGTTCCACATTCCAAAGCTCGGCTTCTTCCGCGGCAACCGCCCAAACAATTGTCGTGAGAAGCAGAACGCCCCAGTAAGAAGGCAAACCCGTAGGAGCTGTGCGCCACACCAGAAAATTGAAGCCAAAGCGGACTTTGACAGCGATGAAATAGGCGCAGGCCGGCAACAGCAACGTAACGATTCTCAGATATAAACGCGCAAAGCTAAGGCGACTGCGAATCATAGGTATAGGGCTCCACGATCTACCCCCCCAACTACTGT